>Ga0172378_10001400_pt1 | contig 22235 bp, 19 predicted proteins | sample GrowelOW332metaG_FD_119755 | JGI IMG/M metagenome (GOLD analysis project Ga0172378, IMG submission 119755) | Groundwater microbial communities from an aquifer near a municipal landfill in Southern Ontario, Canada - Pumphouse #3_1 metaG | ecosystem: Environmental > Aquatic > Deep subsurface >... | reverse complement strand
GCATGGCATTTGTACTTAATGCGTCTTGACTTGTCAAAGCTTAACTGCGACAGAAACACATTTGCTAAGGAGCTGCAAAGTATGGGTGTTGGAATAAGCATGCACTTTATTCCGTTGTTCCATTTTACTTATTGGAAAAAACTCTACCCAGACTTCACTTCAGAAAAATTTCCTAACGCGGAAGAAAAATACTCTGAAACAATTTCACTTCCTCTGTGGCCTGATATGACTGAACAAGACGCTGATTTTGTAATACACTGTGTAAAGAAACTTGGAGAAAAACACCTTGCCTAAAAGCAAAACGAAAACAAACGCTACTAAAGTTGCTGTTCAGGGGGAATTTTACAGCGACCTTGTAATGGACGACATGCTTTACGCAGCAATTGTTAGAAGCCCAATAAAAAAAGGCATTATTAAATCTATATCACACAACGATTTACCCGATGGCTATTTTTTATATACAGCTCGTGATGTACCTGGTAGCAATCTTGTTGAAACAAATTTTGGGAAAATTCCAGTTTTTAGCGAAGGAAATGTTTCTTATAAAGGCGAACCTCTTGGCATTTTGGTTGGACCTGATGAAAATAAAGTGAATGAGCTTTTGTCCGAAATAGAAATCATTTATGATTCAAACACAATAGAAACTTATTTAAAAACATTTATCGATGACTACAAACGGCCTGCATTGAATTTAACAACAACAGAAAACAGTGAGCAAGCCCATTCAAGTTCTTCTGAAATAGATGAAATTACAAAAGCGCTTAATCTTGATGCTGATCCTTTTTCACCATTTGGCATTGTTCAAGAACACGAAAAAACTGAGAAAGAAAAAAAAGAGACTAAAGAAAACGAAGCAATACAAAGGGAGCTTTTTTTATCAGAGGTGGCCAAAAGAACAATACAAAACGGGCCTTGCTTTGAAAAAGACAATAGCACAGGCGTTGCGCCAGGAATTGATTCAATCTTCAAAGAGTCTGCTTTTGTTTCAGAAGGAAGTTGGACTTATTCTTTAAAGACTCCTATATATTCAGAACCAAACGGAGCTATATGTTCTTTTAACGGTGACTATCTCACCGTATACACTCCAACACAATGGCTTTCTGATTTAAGAAGGGTGCTTTCTTCTGTTCTAAATATTGACTCAGAAAAAATTATTGTTAAGAAAACTAAATCAAATAATAGAAGCACAAATAATATTTGGTATAATTCAATTTTAGCAAGCCAAGTTGCAGTTGCTTCATACCGTTCAAACCATAATGTCAAGCTAGTTTATACAAGAAATGAGCAGCAAGAGTTTATGGATACAATGCTTCCTATAACAATAGTGCATAAGTCTGGAATAAACAAAGACGGTCTTCTCCTAGCAATGCAAATTGATATTGATGTCGAAATAGGCTCTTCTAATTCTTTTATTCAGGAGATTCTAGATAGGCTTGTTATTGCATCAATTGGTTGCTACAATCCAAAGAATATTTTTATTACAGCAACAGCTTATAGGTCTTCAAAACCCTCTTCTTCAATTGATCTACAACTTATAGACAGCGCTTCTTTTTTTGCGTTGGAAAATCAGATTAACAATTTATGTATTCAGAGTGGTTTTACACCTATTGAGCTAAGGGAAAAAAATATAGCCCAATGTAGCCATATAAAACAAAAAACACCATTTCTTATTTCAATTGAACAGCCTACAGAAATATTCGACGCAGTACTCAAGCAAAGTGATTTCAATAGAAAATATGCGTCGTATCATCTTGACTCTGTTTTACGTTATTCCAGAAATGAAAAAACAACATTAGGCTCTTTGTATGAAGCACCTCTTAGGGGCATAGGTCTTTCTTGCGGCTACGAAGGCTCTGGTTACTTTGGCTCTGGCATATATTCAAATGATCAAGCTATAGAAGTAACTTTGGAAGTTGATAAAACTATTACAATACACTGTCCGCCAGCTTCAGCTTCAATAAAATCTATTTGGCAACAACTTGCTTCTTCAATATTAAAAATTCCAATTGCTTCAGTTAGAATAAACTCTGAATTCCATATAAATGAGGAACCACTTTTACCTGAAAGTATTTATAGCAATATAAGTATAATGACAATGCTGCTAAAGAAAAGTTGTGAAACCATTTTACGAAAAACTAGTGATTCAAAAATAAAACTTCCTCTAACAATTAAAAAGAAATTTTCCTCAAACCAAAAGCAATATTGGGACAAACAAAATTTTTGCGGAAGGCCTTTTCATAGTACTTCTTTTGCTTCTGCAATTGTAGAGATAGAGCTTGATCCATGCACTTATAGAGAGCACATTAGAGGAATATGGATTTCAATAAATGGCGGTCAAATACTAAGTGTTTCTGCGGCTGAAAATACTATAAAGCTTTGCATTCAAAAAGTTCTTGCTTCTCTTGTAGAAGATGAAAATTTAATTTGCAGCAATATTCATATTTCATTCAGACAGTCTAAGGACAATCCTACACAAATTGGTGAACTTGTTTATCAAGTGTTGCCGTCTGCTTACACAGAGGCGCTTTCCCAGGCTTTATGCTGTTCGACCGACAAACTTCCATTAAAATGCAACAGCCTTTATGAAAGATTAAGATATAAAATTAAACATGATGAAGCTTTAGAAAAAGCAGCACTTGTAAAAAATGAAAATAAAACAGTAGATAAGTCTTTAGAAAAATCAATTGATAAAGAGGACAGAGATTCTTCATTACAAAGTAAAACAGAAAAAGAAGAGGAGGTTTCAAAATGAAAATCTCAGTAACGCTGAATGATAAAAAAATTATTTTAGAAGCGGAACCTTCAGAAAAACTTATGACAGTGCTAAGAAGAGAAAAACTTTACAGTGTAAAATGTGGCTGCGGGAAAGGTTTTTGCGGCAGTTGCACAGTTCTATTAGATAACCGCGCTGTTCCCAGCTGCATTATTCCTATTGGAATGATTAGAAACTGTTCAATAATAACTTTGGAATATTTTCAGACACAGCCAATTTACTCTGACATAATTAAGGGCTTTTCACAGGCTGGCATTCAGCTTTGTGGATATTGTAATGCTGGAAAAATATTCACAGCTTATGAAGTTCTGTCAAATTATTACAGACCAGACAGAAAGCAACTTTATGATTCAATAAACAAATTTGACACATGCTGCATTGACAGGGACACTTTGGCAAACGGAATTTTATATGCAGTCGCTGCAAAGCATTCTAGAGAAGGAAAACATATAAATGGTAAGAAATAATCAAACAGTTTTAATTGCAAATACTTTAGCTGATGTCTTTTATCATGTCAATTCAGTAAGGGATTTGCAAATAGTTGGTGGCTGCACCGCAGTCGAATCTATTAACGACACTTCATTAACTGTTAGAAATATAAAAGAGCTTTTATCTATAGAAAAAAAAGAACGTTTTTTTGAATTTGGTCCAGCTGTAACACTTGCAGATATACTTAATTTAGGGAAAACAAAACTTCCTTTAATTTTTTATGACGCTGTTTCTTCTATAGCAACTCCGTTTATTAGAAATCTTGCAACACTTGGAGGAAATATTTGCGCAGAAGGGCAAAAGCATACTTTATATGCGCCACTTTTAGCATTGGACGCAAGGCTTGAAATTCGTAGCAAAGATGAGACAAAATTTATTTCTTTAAACAATTTTTCAGGTATTCAAAGAGGCTTTGTTCTTACAAAAATAAGAATACCTGTTGAAGACTGGTCAATTGAAATATTTAAGAGAGTCGGTCCTTCAAACTTAATTACTCCCTTGAGCGCTAGTTTTGCTTTTTTGGCTGATATGCAAAAGGATATTCTTTCAAATATAAAAATAGTGTTTGCTGGTACAATTATATTCAAATCTCATGAGCTTGAAAACAAACTTATTGGAACAAGGCTGCCTCTTTCTTCAAAAACAATCGACTCATTAGTTAATGAATCAGAAGAAGAATTTGTTAGGCAGACAGAGGGATTTCCTTATGAGCCAATATTAAAGGCACAGTTCCTAAATATGCTTAGATATTCTTTTGAACAGCTTTCTTAATTCAGTAGAATATTCTATTGAATAAGCATTGCGTCACCGTAAGAGAAGAAGCGGTATTTTTCCTGCACAGCAATTTTGTACGCGTTTAAGATATTTTCCCTTCCTGCAAATGCGCTAACTAGCATAATCAAAGTTGACTCTGGTGTATGAAAATTTGTGAACATTTTGTCCACCACCTTAAACTTGAATCCTGGATACATAAATATGTGAGTCTTGTTTGTGCCGCCCTTTACAACGCCGTTTTCATCGCAAGCGCTTTCTAGAGTCCTTACGCTTGTTGTTCCTACAGCAAGAATTGGCCTGCCTTCTTTTTTTGCCTTGTTGATTTTATCTGCAACATCGTATGGCACAGTGAAAAGCTCTTCGTGCATTTTGTGGTCTTCAATATTTTCTGCACGCACAGGAAGGAATGTTCCAAGCCCTACATGAAGTGTTATCCACTCAAGCTCTATTCCTTTTGCCCTTAGCTTTGCAAGCATTTCCTCTGTGAAGTGAAGCCCTGCTGTTGGGCACGCGGCGCTGCCTGTTTCCTTTGCATAGACAGTCTGGTAGCGTTCAGTGTCTATTTCATTGTCGCCACGGTGAATATATGGAGGCAGCGGTATATGTCCGTTTTTTTCAAACCAATCCTCTGTAATTCTAAATGGAAATTTCACTGAGCGGAATTCTGTGCCTTCGTCGCCTTCAGTTTCAACTATTGTCCCTTCAGAGCCGTCGGCAAATTTATATGTTCCGCCAACCTTTACTTTTTTTGCGCCCTTGACCATTGTGTTCCAAGTGTCGCCTTCTGTGTTCATCTGGTTTAAGAACATGAACTCCTGCTCGCGTCCAGTGGCCTCTTTTATTCCATAGCAGCGGCTTCTTCTAACACGGCTGTTGTTAAAAATCATAAGTGTGCCTGGTGCAATCAAGTCTGGCAGGTCCTTCATTTGATGATGAGTCACTTTTCCGTCAAATCTTCCAAGCTCCATAAGCCTGTCTTCTCCACGTGTTCCACATGGCTTCTGCGCAATTAGCTCTTCCGGTAATTCAAAATAAAAGTCGCTGGTCTTCATTGTTTTGTCCTTTTTTTGGAGTAAGCCCCAAATGCTGATATGCTTTTTCTGTAACAATCCTTCCGCGCGGAGTTCTTTGAAGCAGGCCGCACTGTATTAAATAAGGCTCGTAGTAGTCTTCTAAAGTGTCCATTGACTCGCCTATGGAAATTGCAAGAGTGTCAGCCCCTACAGGTCCGCCAGAAAAATTATTTATTATAGAAAGCAAAATCTCCCTGTCATATTTTTCCAAGCCTAGTTCATCTATGTCTAGACGCTTTAGGCCGTCTTTCACAATTTTCTCTGTTATAACGCCTTTGCCTTCAACTTGAGCAAAGTCCCTCATTCTTCTAAGAACACGGTTTGCAACGCGTGGAGTTCCCCTTGAGCAGGACGCCATTAAAAGTGCTGCGTTTTCTTCAACCTTGACATTCAATATTTTTGAAGAGCGGTGGATAATTTCAGCAAGCTCTTCCTTAGTGTAATAGTTGAACCGCTGAATAATTCCAAAACGGCTGATTAAAGGTGAAGAAACCATGCCGGCTTTTGTTGTGGCTCCAACAAGTGTAAAGTGAGGAATTGGAATACGTACTGTACGTGCCGCGGCCCCCTGCCCTATAACCCAGTCAAGCTCAAAGTCCTCCATTGCAATGTAAAGCATTTCTTCTATAGCAGGCTTTAGGCGGTGAATCTCGTCAATAAAAAAAACTGTGCGAGGTGTGATTGTAGAAAGAATTCCCGCAAGGTCTTTTGGCTTGTCCAGTGCAGGCGCGCTTGTAACTTTAAAGTCAGCTCCAAGCTCGTTTGCAGTAATTTGCGCAAGTGTTGTTTTTCCAAGTCCTGGCGGTCCAATTAAAAATAGATGGTCTAGAGCTTCCTGCCTTTCACGTGCTGCGTTTATAAAAACAGAAAGGTTTTGCTTTATTGTGCTCTGGCCTAAAAATTCAGAAAGTGTCTTTGGCCTTAAATTATTTTCCTGAACATCATCGTCTGTATTTTCTTCCGCCCTTACAATATGAGTTGCACTTGTGTCAGACGCACGGACTATTTTTGTAACGCCCGCGCTTTCTTCAGCAGTTCCAAGAGCCGCTTGTGACGCAATCTGGGCCACTATGTTCATTTCATCTTCTGGAGTTTCTTTTTTTGCATTTGGATATTTGCTTTTTGCATTTACGCTTTTTTTCATTTTCAACCTTTACTACGCAAGCTCAACAATTGCTTTTCTAAACACAATGTCCTCTTTTTGAGAAGAAGTTCCATTTTTATATGAGTCATCATTTTCCAATTTGCCGCAGATTTCAGCTACAGTCTGCTCCGCCTCGTTCTTGTCATAGCCCATGTCAACAAGAGCCGACACAACGTTCGCAAAAGGAACAGAGCTGTTCTTTTTAACAACAACAGTGTCATTGCCTAAAGTAAGCTTTCCCTTAAGCTGTAGAAGCATTTTGCCCGCTGTCTTTTTACCAACGCCAGGTATTTTTTCAAGAGCGCCAACATCGCCGCTGTCTAAAACAGACACAAGCTCTTTTTCAGAAACATTGCTCATAATTTTAAGAGCGCCCTTTGGCCCAATGCCGTCAACCTTTAGCAAGTCAAAAAAAAGATTTCTTTCTGAATCAGAAGCAAAGCCGTAAAGCACCATAAGCACATCTGTATGCTGAAGCCAAGTATAGACTTTTCCAGTCTGCCCTACAGGTGGAAGCTCTGCAAGAGTTGTCTCTGGAACAAAAACGTCCCATTCAATTCCATGAGTTTCTATATGAACTTTTTGCGGAAGTTTTTCAGTGATTGTTCCTGTTAAACTGTTGAACATATTTGTATTATATCAGAATGAGCCTTGTTGTAAAAGAGATATTAGAATCTGTTGATTCTAAATAATCTGTTGATTCTAAATAATCTGTTGATTCTAAATAATCTGTTGATTCTACAGATTCAGTAAAATCTACCTAATCTAAAGATTTTAACTTACTGCAAACCCAAAATCATTCATAAGCATAATAAAATATTTTGTCTTTGAAATAGTTTCTTCAAGGAACGATTTTGATGGAGTTGTCAAATACCTTTCTACATCATCCCAATTTTCTAGTATGTCATTTACATCCTTTATGCTGTCGGACAATAACTGCTGCAGCATTTTGTAAAATTCATTTATTTTAGGCATTGCGCTTCTTGCTATAGCAGCCGCTTTTCCATTCAATGTATTTACTTCGTTTGTAAGCTGTATACTTGCGTCAGGCACAGTGTTTATATGGTCTATCATGTTTTTCATCTTATAACCTTCTGGAAATCTTACATCAAGATTATTGTCAAGACTTTCAATTTCAGTGCATTTGTCGCACAAGTCATGAAACGTGTTCACAAAATTTTTTATATAGTTTTGAATCAATGATTTTCCTCTTATAGAAAGTGTCTCTGCAAATTCATGGCAGTCTTCTTTTACTATAAGATTTAGATATGACTTTAAATATCCTAATACTTCAAAATATTTATAAGAGCCGCATCCCAAGGACTCAATCTTTGAAGAATTTTGCATGTTGTAGAATTTGAATTGAAAAGAAATATTCTCAGGAAATATTTTACATATAATTGCGTCAATGTGATTTTTTTTCTTTTCATTATAAATTGCATTTATTGTATTTTTTACTTTCTCATATTTTTCTTCTAGATATGGTCTTACAATTTCGACTTTTTTAACACTTTCGTTTATTTCAAAATTGTTGTCATCTTGAACAAGCTTTACAATTGAGGAAAGAACATTCTTTTCTTTTAGCATATTAAGATTGGCAACTATTTTTGAAAAATCATTCACGTCAATTTTTGGAAAACCAGACAGGCTGTTTAAAAATTCAAAAACATTTTTCCAGTCAGCTACTTGAAGAAAATTTATTGTGGAAGTGCAAAAGTCTGTAATGTTTTCAGCAACATATTTTCTATAAATTGGTGCAAATTTAACATTGTCGGTGAATTTATTTTCAACTAAAAATGGACAAAACTTTTTTAAAATAACGTAGAAATCAATTGTTGCAAAACTTCTAAGAATAATTATTTCAGAATAAACATCATCAATCAATTCTATTTTTTCAATAATAAATTGCTTTTGAAAAGATAAAAAGTTTTCTTTAATTTGTTTTACATTTTCATTAAAATTGCCTTGCTCTGTTTTTTCATAAATATATTTTTCATCAAGCATAGGCAGAAGGTCTTTTTGTTTTTCTGTCATGTAAAATCTGATAACTTCTTTTTTAAAGTCCTCAGATTCACTTAATGTTTGAAAATAATCCTTTATTGGAGAAAGCACTTTATATGTTTCATAAACTATTTCTGCAAACCTTCCGGATATTTTTTCTGAATGTGATGAATAAAAGTTGAAGCCTTGCTTTTTCAAAGACTTGTTTATTTTCTTCAACTCTTTTTCATTTAATGAATTTCTTTTGCTTCCAAAAAGGAATTGAATTATTCTAGAAAAAACGCTTTCTTCTGAATTTGAATATGAATTCTCATTTTTTAATGTTTTATTTTCCATATATCTATTATCATTTATAAAAACATTTCTGTCAATTTGAAAAAGACTTAGATTTGCTCTTTATCTTAATGTTGAATGAATATGTGTTATAGCGCCTGCCAAGGCATCTGCCGCATGGTCTGGCTTAGGCTCTTCTTCCAAGTTAAGTAAAATTTTAACGTACTGCTCAACTGTTTTTTTATCTGCTGAAGAAGTGCCAGTAACAGATGCTTTTATTTTGTTTGGGGAATATAAAGTGAGCGGAATGTTCTGCTGTGCAAGGCAAAGTGTAAGAACACCTTTTGCTTCAGAAACTGCAATTGCGCTTGTAACGTTGCGGGCAAAATATAAATCTTCCATTTCTGCTTCATCTGGCTTAAATTCCAAAAGCACCGCAAGAAGCCTGTTGTAAATTGCAAGAAGCCTTATGCTGTGGTCTTCTTCAGATGGAGTTTCAATCACACCGTAGCTTACTAATTTTATTCTGCCGTTTGAATAGTCAACAATTCCAAAGCCTGTGTTTGCAAGCCCTGGGTCAATGCCGATTATACGTCTAGTTTTTTTCAATCACTTTCCTCTGACTTATTTTATCATATTTTTTAAATTGATAAAGCAAAAAAAAAGCGCTCTGCATATTACAGAAACGCCTTCTTTATAAAAAAATGTTGTTTATATTTAATATTACTCTACGCTGTCTGGGTCGAAATCGTCTGGGAATTCAACTGTAGAATAAACATTCTGAACATCATCATCTTCTTCAAGCTTGTTGATAAGCTTCTGAACTTTTGTAGCTGTAGAAACATCAACTGGTGTGTAAGCTTCTGGAATCATGGCAACTTCTGCGCTCAATGATTCAAAGCCTTTTGCCTGCAATGCCTCAAGAACCTTGTCAAACGCAGCAGGGTCGCAAGTTACTGTGATAACTCCGTCTTCTGTGTTAATGTCTTCGGCTCCTGCGTCAAGCGCTGGCTCCATAATATCATCTTCGCTTACTTTTTCTGAATCATATTCAATCTGGCCTTTGCGTGTGAACATACGGCTTACAGACCCTGTCACTCCTAAGTTTCCGCCGTTCTTTGTAAAGAAGTTGCGGATGTCTGCCGCAGCACGGTTCTTATTATCAGTAAGTGTTTCTACAAGAACTGCTACTCCACCTGGTGCATATCCTTCATAAATAAGCTCTTCGAATACTTTGTCTCCAAGCTCGCCTGTTCCTTTCTTAATTGCGCGTTCAATATTGTCCTTAGGCATTGATGAAGCGCGTGCTTTTAAAACAGCAGTACGAAGACGAGGGTTAGATTCTATATCGCCGCCGCCCATTCTTGCAGCGATTGAAATTTCCTTTATGAATTTTGTGAACATCTGTCCACGTTTTGCATCAGCTATGCCTTTTGCATGTTTAATTGTTGACCATTTACTATGTCCTGACATTGGGAACTCCTTCAAAAATACAGATAACTAAAGAATGGTATCACAAAGACCTTGTATATGTCAATATATTACAAGGAGTTTCATGATTTTTTCATTATTTTTTTTATATAATGAACGGTTTTTAAGCCGTCCATATTTCTAATTAAAATTTAAGCTTGCCTTTTAGAGCGGAGGCAGCATCACTTGCAGCCTTTGATGAAGTGTCGCCAAGCTTTGACTTTACAGCGTCTGTTGCAGAGGATTTAATCTTCTCTTCAATTTCAGCTTTCTTTGTGTCAAGAATCTTGTTGATGTCAGAGACTTTTGTGTTCTGCAAATCTATGTCGCCCTGAATGCCTGCAAATGCCTTTACCTGCGCCATTACATCACTTGAAGAGCTGTTGATTTCGTCCTGCACTTTTTTAAGAGCAGCGTCCTTTGCGTCTGTTCCTATGCTTGCGACAACAGTCTTTAAAGCCTCCGCAAACTGATTTGCAAAATTGCCGTTAAGACCTAAAGTCACTCCGTTTGCTTCAGAGAAACCTGCGTCAAAACCAATGCTCATATTTTTAACAGTATCAAGAGCCTGCTTATAATATTTTGTAACTGTCTCATTTTCAAAGCCGTCTGATGTCAATGCAAGTGGATTTAGGTTTACATTTCCAGAAGCTGTGAAAAGGCCAGAGTCGGCAGTTGCGTTCATTATGATTTTTGCCTTTCCATTTACAGAAGGTATTCCGCTTTGCGCAGCAATTTTTGTTCCGTCAATGTTCGCTGTAAATCCGGAGCCTGCGTAGTCCAACGTTATTAAAGGCTCTGTGCTTTCTGAGCGCGCGTCTAGTATAAAGTCAAATTCGTGGTCAATGCCGCTTCCTGAGTAAGTGCCATTCAACTTCATAGGCTTGTTTCTTACATCCTGGTCAGTTGTGATTTCAGTTCCTTCAGCAGAAAAGTCTGGCCCGCTTGCCAAGACGTGCTCAATCAATACAGAAGGATTTTCTTTTGCGTACCAGAATGTTGTTCCCTGCAGCCTTCTCTTGCCTTCCTTCTTAGTTGATTTTACAGCCTTTGTTTTTTTAGAAGACTTGCTTGAAGAGGCCTTCATCTGCAAACCGTAGTTCACCGCTTTTTTTACATACGGATAATATTTTCCAAGAATGTCGTATCCTATTGTGTCGAATCCGCTTGTAAGTAAATTCTTTGCGTTTGAAACTGCGCTTGTTACAGAGGCTAGCTTTTGCTTTGCAAGGTCTGTGTCTGATTGAACTGCGTCCTTTATTGAATTGCCCAAGCCTGTGACTGTTGCGGCATCTGCCTTAATGTCGTTTGTTACAGTTGATGTTGTTTCTTTAAGCTTGCTGCCTGTTGTCATTGCAGTGTTGATTTTTTCAAGTGTCGCCTTTAATGTGGCAACGTCTTTTATGTTGTTAACATTGATTGACTGCAAATCAGAAACGCTTTTGCTAAAGTCATCAACCTGTGTCTTTAATTCAGCGGGCTTGTCCTTCCATTTTGCAGTGAGGTCTGTAATTTGTGTCTTTGCATTTTCTGCGGCTTTTGTTGTCTGGAGCTGCGACTCTAGGTTTGCAACTATGCTGTCTACATCGCTACCGCCAAGCATGTCTGTTGCCTGTGTCTTTAGGTTTTCTATAGCCTCGGTGCTTTTTGCCTTTATGCTTTCTGCAAATTTATTGCCACTTTTTTCGTCGGATTTTGCCTTTTCCTTTTTAGCCTTTTTTGGAAGCTCGCAGCTTGTCTTTCTGTCTGTGTTAAAGTCCATGCCTGAAACTTCAAGATTTTGCGCATCAAACTTTCCACGAAGAGCCTGCACTAAGTTGAAGTCAACAGCAATTTTCTTTGCTTCAAAAAGATTCTTCATAACACTGTTTTTGTTGCCAATGCAAATGCCGTTAACAGTAAGGGAAGTGCTCATAATCTCTATGTTAACAGACTCGACATCTGTCTTTGCGCCAAAGATTCCTTCGCAGCTAGATTTTATTATTTTTTTTGCAATTGGATTTTTAAACATTCCAACTACAATAACAAGCGCCGCGACTGACACTATGACTGCAATTAGAGGAGCAAATTTTACTCTGCCCTTCTGCCCTTTTATTTGCTTTGCAAGAAGCTTGTAGTTTTTTAATTCTTTCTTTGTGTAAAGACCGTCCATAGAAACTGCGTAACATTCAGGCTTCTTAGGGTTAGCGCCTTTTTTGAACATAGATTCAACAGTTTTTTTATCTTCAGGAACATAAATTTTCTTGAGAATTTTTTTGTTGAATTTTTTTTCTGTATATGATTTTTTAAAGAGAGAAGGAAGTTTTTTTGCAGGGAATTTCTTCTCCGGCTTTTCAGCCTTCTTCTGCTTAGTTAAATCTTTTGTTTGTTTTTTTTCTGCCATTTTATTTGCCACCCGCTATCTTTGCAATTTTTTCAATGAATGGAACTTGCTTTAAAATCTTCACGACCTTCCATTTGTTAACAGAAGCGGCCACATATTTTCTCCAAAGCATTGTTATTAAACGGCCAAGCCAATAGAGAGGAATATAAGCAACAAGTCCGCACGCAAGGCTTCCCATAACAATTGTGTTGTTGAATTTTGTGAATGAAACAAACGGCACATTCAAGAGCCACTGGTAAGTTGGAATTGCATTCTCTTGTGTTAAAATCCACCAGCCAACGCTGTCAAACACTGGGTCTAGCAATGGCGCCAGTATTGCTCCAAGAAGCAATGAAAGTGTAAAGGCGCCTTTTTGTATCCTCATAAAAAGAACTGCCATGAAAACAATGTACCATAATAAATTTCCCTTCGGCATGAAACCTAAAAGAATTCCTAAAGCAAAGGCATGTGCAATTTCCCCAGGATTTGTGTTGCTGCTCATAGCCTTGACCAATTTAATAATAGGCTTAATCATAGGGCAGTATTATAGCATAATGTGTTTTTTCATGCTATTATTTAAGTTATGATTATTGCAGCGGAAATTGGAACTGCCCACGGCGGCTCTTTACAAAAAGCATACAGTTTAATAGACGAAGCAAAAGACTCAGGGGCTGACGCAGTTAAGTTCCAGTGGGTTTATGCTGACGAAATACTTCACCCGGACACAGGCTTTGTCAACTTGCCAGGCGGAAAAGTAAGGCTTTATGACAGGTTCAAGGCGCTTGAAGTAGAGCCTTCATTTTTTAAATCATGCCTTGAATATTCGCATAAGAAAGGCTTGAAATTCTTCTGCTCACCGTTCGGAATAAAATCACTTGAAGAGCTTGTTGAAATACACCCAGACGGAATTAAAATAGCAAGCCCAGAAGTGAACCACTTTCCTATGCTAAAAGAAATATCTTCTTCCGCAAAAAACATTCCTGTAATTATTTCCAGCGGCGTTTCAAAACTTGGGGATTTGGAAAAAGCTCTTGATGTTCTTTCCAATATAAAAGACATTACGCTTCTTCACTGCATAACGTTCTACCCTGCCCCAGAAGACGAGTACAATGTTCTTTGCGTAAAAACACTGCATGACATCTTTGGAGTTGCGACAGGCATTAGCGACCACAGCCTTGACCCAGTTCTAGTTCCTGTTCTTACAACGGCGTTTGGCGGCGAAATGATAGAAAAGCATATAACCCTTAGCAAAAAAACAGACGGGCTTGACGACCCAGTGGCGCTTGAAGGCGAGCAGTTTTCGCAAATGGTACACGCAGTTCACCAGACAGAAGCCTTGCTTGGAAGATATAAAAAAGAAGAGCTTGCTTCATGCTCTCAATTGGGCTTTACTAACTCATGCTCAAAGAAAAAAGACTTGGTTTTAACAGCGGCTCAAAATGAAATTATAAAGCAGCTTTCCTCTGAATACGGCAAGGAAAAAGTTTTTGCTGTTTTAGGAAGCGGTGTAAAAAAACTTGCTAAAATAGAAATACAAAACTACGGAAGGACAAACCGCTCGCTTCATTATATGAAGGAAATGAAAAAAGGTGATGTTGTTTCTTCAAAAGACATATCGGTTCTGCGCACAGAAAAAGTTCTAACGACTGGAATATCGCCGGAGTATTACGGTGCTGTCTTAGGAAGCGTTCTGCAAAAAGATGTTGAGTCTGGAAGCGGAGTTCAGTTAGAGGACTTTATTCAACGCAGTCAGCAATGTACTTGATTCCGCACATTGTAAGAGACTTGTCCACTACAGAAAACACATCTGTTATTGGCTTTAGAACACTGTTAAGCCCGCCGGTCGCAATTACTTTTGTGTCTTCAATTTTATCGCCTGTCTTTTCATAAAGGTCGCTTTTTATTCTTGCAATAAGCGATTCCACAAGGCCTTTGTAGCCTAAGACAATGCCCGCTTGAATTGCCTGAATTGTGTTTGTTCCCAAAGTTGAAGGAGGAGCCTCTAGAGGAATTGACGGAAGCTGAGCGGTGTTTGCAAAAAGTGAATGAACAGCAGTGCCCAGTCCCGGCGCAATTGCAACTCCCTGAATGTTAGCGTTTGAGTCTGTGGCTGTAAAAGTAAGTGCCGTTCCAAAATCAACTACAATGTTCGCGCACTTGTACCTTGACCAAGCCGCAACCGCATTGCTTAAAATATCTGTTCCAATTTCATGAACAGCGCTTTCTGGAAGATGGACAGGCAGCTTTGAATAAATTGCCGGTGAAATTACAATCGGCTTCTTCCCGCATATATGAGTAAGGACTGTAACAAAAGGCCCAATCAATTCTGGAACAACAGAGCTGATTATTGACTTGTCAAATTTTTTAACTTGCACATTTGCGTCACGCGAAAGTGTTAATAGAATTGAGATGTACTCGTCCCCTGTTCTTTTTGTGTCTGTAGCAATACGCCACTCATGTATAATCTTGTCACCGTCAAAAATTGCGGCGACTATGTTTGTATTTCCAATATCAACAGCAAGCAACATTGCAATTCACCTCTTATTTCGATATTATAACGGTATGGAAACACTCATTCAACCAAAAGTTTTAAAAGGATTTAGGGATTTTCTTCCACAGCAGGAAATCTTACGCTCAGATTTAATTGAAAAGCTTACAAAGACATACCGTTCTTACGGCTTTGTTCCAATAGACACACCTGTTCTTGAGTACACAGAAATATTGCTTAGAAAAAGCAATGGCGAAACAGAAAAACAGGTGTTCCGTTTTGAAGACAACGGCGGCCGTGATGTTGCAATGCGCTTTGACTTGACAGTGCCGTTCGCACGTTTTACAGCGGAGCATAAGGACGAGCTCTACTTTCCTTTCAAACGCTACCATATTGCAAAAGTATGGCGTGGAGAAAAGCCACAGGCTGGCCGCTACAGGGAATTTGTGCAGTGTGATTTTGACACTGTAGGCAGCGACTCCGCTTCTAGCGACTTTGATATTCTTTCATTGATGAAATCCGCATTGAATGAAATTGGCGTTTCAAAAGTTACAATCAGAATGAACCACCGTGGAATATTCAACAGGTTCCTTGCAAAAATTGGAGCCAGTGAAAAGTCAGAGGACGTTCTGCGCATTGTAGATAAGATTGCAAAAGTTGGCTCTGAAGAAGTAAAGAAAGAGCTTACTGAAGTCTTGGGCAATGAAGAAAGCGCAGGTTTAATCTTAGAGTACATTGTTCCAGAAAAAGACTTTGACTCAACACTTTCTCATATAGAAAAACTTGCTGGCGGCCCTGCAGAAGACACACAGCGAATGAAAGACATTTACGAAATGATGAAGGCTTCCGGCATAGAAAACACTTATGTTCTTGACCCTTCAATCACACGCGGCCTTGACTACTACACTGGCGTTGTTTATGAAACTTTCCTAAACGACCTGCCTTCAATTGGCTCAGTTTGCTCTGGCGGAAGATACGACAATCTTGCGGGCTTATACATGAAGGACAAGGTTCCGGGCGTTGGAGCAAGCATAGGATTGGACAGGCTTATTGCAGGCTTAGAGCAGCTTGGTGTTACAGAAGCAAAAGGCAGCTACCTGGACGCGGAAATATACAATCTAGATTCTTCCCTTGCAATACAGTACCAGAAGCTTGCCTCTGAACTAAGAAGCAAAGGCGTTGCAGTTGAAGTATGCCCTGACGCAAAAAAAATTGGGCAGCAGTACGCTGTCACAGACAAGAAAGGAATGACATGGGGCATTATTATGTCAAAGGAAGATTCCGAAAAAGGAACATTTATATTGAAAAACTTAAAGACACGCGAGCAGACTGTAGATATGAATGTTGAAAAAGCAGCGGCTGTTATTTTAAAGAAGTAGCAGCAGACACAGCCTTCATCTTGTTGTCATAAAGGGAGATTACGGAGCTGTCCAGCCAGCCTTTCTCAAATTTGTACCACTCCGTAGTTTCTTCAGAAGAACTGCCTTTATTGTTGACAGAACATTTTCCAATCACAAGAACAATATCGCCTCTACGGCCTTCACCGCTCACTGTATTTTCAAAGCCAGCGTTTGTTCTATAAGCAGCGTAAGGGTCAGTAACAACAGCCCACTCAACGCCTGGTGTCAAGTATTCGTCGCTTTTTTCATCAAAGACAATATCTTTATTTTTATTGCATGAACAAACAATGGTGCATATAAGAAGCAATGCGAATATTTTAAATATTTTATTTTTCATTTTTTAGGCCCGTATTTGCTAACAATATATTTTTTTACATCAGGGTAAAGAAGAAGATCGCTGTCAACAAAGTTGAACAATTTTACATCGTCTATATCTACCCAGGTATATTCTGTATGCTCAGTAAGCTTGTACTTTATAATTCTGCCATTGTGCGGAACATAAGTTCTAAATGCGTGAAGCTCCCTTAGTTCTCCGTTATGACGGAATTCTGCGGTTGCAATTTGCTCGTCTACTTTTTTAACAGTAACGCCAAACTCCTCTTTGAATTCCCTTGCAACAGCCTGCTTGTCACTTTCACCCTCTTCTACTTTGCCGCCTGGGAATTCCCATCTTGAGCCCATGTCGCCTTTTGGTATTCTATGCGCAATAAGTATTTTTCTTTTATCTAAAACAATGCAAGCTATTGATGTTTTTGCCATAAAATTTCTCCATAAATGATAATTCTTTTTAAGGATTCATTCTAGAGTAAAAGAACTTGTGGAAAAATAAAGTGCAGAAGTCCCGCTATTAAGCAGAACACGCCTATGTACTTTCTGCCTTCAATAAGAACTTTCTTTATTTTTTCAGAGATGTTAACTTCTGTTGTCGCAGAAACAAGATAATATTCTAGTAAAAGAGAAGCGCCGCTTAATAGCCCCGCAAGAGATGGAAGCAAGTCGCCAACTACAGGAACATCGTTTCTAAACACAGACAAGAGCTTCATAATTCCAACTAAAACACAAAGCACACCTAGCACCAAGCGGAAGTTGCGATTTTCAAAGCATGTAATATTTCCAAAGAAAGAGCTTACTTTTCCTTCGGCTTCAGAAGCAGACTTTTCTTCTTTTTCAGAAGAAGCTGACGCAGACTTTTTTGACTTAGATGATGTTTTTTTTACAACGACTACCCCTGCCTCATCTTCTGAATCATTCTTGTCTTTAGTTAAGTCAACTCCATAAACTAAAACAAGCCCCGCAATAATGTTAAGCAGTACCGAAAGAAAATAAAACTGTGCCATATTCACATCATCCTTTTTTCTAAAATTTTCCCGTTTAAAAAGACGGTTCTACACTTTAATTATCGGATTCAATACTAAACAAGTTTAGTCTAGCCTTATAATTTATAATTGATAATTCACAATTACCTAGCCTGCACTTTTGAAGTAATTGTCGCATTCTCGTCTGCGGATGTTATAGCGCACTTTACTTCTGCTATGTCGTAGTCCTCAAATGTCTCTCGTATATAAGTTGTCTTGCCTGTAAATACACATTCATCATCACTCTCTGCGGACTCTGCCTTATCTGTATTGTATAAAATAAATTTAGCCGCGACTTTTTTTGGAGAAGCTAATTTTGTTTCTGAATTCTTATTTTTCTTTGACTCGCCATCATCCTTATTTTTCAACTCAACAGAAACATAAACTTTATCCTCAAAAGAAAAAGACGTTATGTTGCAGTCAATTCCATTCACAACGCATTCTTCAGGGTTCTTGCCAAATATATTCACAAAGATAATTATTGCAAAAGCCACGCACATTACAAAAAAAATGCTGCGGTTGCCCCTTGTAGAAACAAGCACTCTGAAAAAACCACGCTTAGGCTGATTTACACCGTTGCCAATATCCTGCGCAAATTGAGGCTCGTTCTTTCTGTACTCTCCGTTTTTGTGATGAAACCCCAAAGGTGCATTTCCATCTTCATATCCGTCTATTTGATCATCGCTAAACACTTCTTACCTCTTTTTAAAAATTGAGTTAGTTCTTAATTACAGCCTGAATAAGCGAGTCTGTACGCCACCAAACAACTTGAGCCTTGTCTTCCTTTGCAAACAATGCAGAAAGTATTCCATCATCGCTTAATGAAAAGGAATAGTAAAGGTTCTTATTATAGTCAACAGGAAGCGCCCTTTTTAAAATACGCTGTCCATTCGGCTGAACCATCTGCACTTCGTACCCAGTTTCAGTGCTTATCATAAAGAAAAACCACCCGCTGTTTGTAACGCCAATGAAATCATAAGGAATATCATGCGTTTCTGTGGAAAGCTCATTCACAATCTGCAAAGTGTAAGGAGGAATTGTTATTGGAGAGTCAAACTTGCCTGTTTCTACATCTAAAGGATAAAGCAAAGTCTCGTCATAATTGACACCAGATTGCATTTTGCTAGCCTCATCAATTATGCTTGAAGAATAGTCCAACTTAATATAAAGAGTGCGGCTGGACAAGTCTGGAATAACATTGTCAATCATAAGCCAAACTTCATTGTCTGTCTTGCCCTTTTCTGGATTAGGCATTTTCTTTTCATCAAGAGGTATTGTGTAAAGTAGGAAACCTTCGGCAGAAAACCAATACACTGAATATCCGTTTATAGTTCTACATACAACGACAAGCTCATTGCTGTCTGTTGAGTAAATATTCATAACAAACGGGAAAGGTAAACCGCCCGGCCCCTGCTGTCCTAAGTAATCTATGTAATTTCCTTTTTCATCAAACCTAAGAACAATTTGATCCATAATTTGGTTTGTCTCAGAATCAACAACCTGCCTGCCGGAAGGAAGAACGTCAACTGCGTAAAGATATTTTCTATTGTCAACAGCAATGCTTGATATTGAGTTGAAAGGATATGCTATTGACATTCTTGTAGCGCCAGCAGTCTTACTGTCTTTTGTAAATGAAGGAGAAGGATTTGTGTCGGAGTTGTAGTAAAGGCTTAGAAGGTCGCCGTAGCTGTTTGTCTCAATTATCTTCTTAGCCTCTCCGTTTGCTATGTAAAAGAAGCCGTTCTTCATTAGGATCTTTGTATTGATTTCGCCAATGCCATTCAAATCAAACAGGTTTATCTGGTCTTCAAAGCTGCCGTAGTCAAGGGAAAAAAGGTTTTGCTCTTCCAAAGAAGCGACAACTTTGGTTTTAGAGCATGACTCTAGAGCAAGCAGCACCGCTGTAAGTACTATAATTTCTTGTATTATATAGATTTTTATATGATGATTTTTGGTAAAATATTTTATAAAGTTTATCATGTTAAATAGAATAAAGAATACAGTTTGTATTGTCAATCAGAGAAATTTTATGTATATTTGTAAGTATGTTTGATAAAATTATGACTTTTTTCTTTGGCTCACAGAATGACCGTGATGTCAAAGCACTTAAACCTATAGTTGCGGCAGTCTTGGCAAAAGAAAGCTGGGCGCAATCGTTTACTGCAGAGCAGTTTCCTGAACAGTCCAAGTTGCTAAAGGACAGAATTAAAAACGGGGAAACTCTTGAGCAGATTCTTCCAGAGGCGTTCGCTTTGGCGCGTGAGGCGGCTTACCGTGTTCTTGGAGAAAAGGCGTTCCCTGTTCAGATTATGGGCTCTGTTGTCTTGAATTCAGGGCGCATTACAGAAATGAAGACAGGCGAAGGAAAAACGTTGATGTGCACTATGTCAGCGTACCTTAACTCTCTTTCTGGAAAGGGCGTTCATGTTGTTACAGTCAACGACTACCTTGCTGAGCGTGACTCTAAGTGGATGGGACAGATTTACAGCTATTTAGGTCAGACAGTCGGCTGCATTTTAAGCGACATGGACAATGACGCGCGACGTGCTGCCTATGCTTGCGACATCACTTACGGAACAAACAACGAATTCGGCTTTGACTACCTGCGCGACAATATGCAGGTTGATGTTAAAAGAAAAGTGCAGCGTGGGTTCAACTACTGCATTGTTGATGAAATAGACTCTATACTTATTGATGAAGCCCGCACACCACTTATTATAAGCGGACAGGGCGAAGACGACACATTCAAATACCATGAAGTTGACAAATATGTTGACGAGTTCACAGAAGTAAAGAAGGACCCGGCCACAAACGACTACCCTGATGAAGTTGACATGACTCCAGAGGAAAGGGCCGCTATGGAAGGAGACTACAAGCTTGATGAAAAGAGCAAGAGGGTTTCCTTTACAGACAAGGGCATGAACAAGATTGACGTTATTTTGCACCAGCACAACCTTATTCCGTCAGGAACAACTGTTTTTGACGAGGACAACTTTGAGTACGTCCACTACTTTACACAGGCAATTAGAGCGCACAAGCTTTACAACAACGATGTTGACTATGTTGTAAAAGACGGCGAAGTTCAGATTGTTGATGAATTCACCGGCCGTATTCTTGAAGGAAGAAGGTACGGCGACGGTCTGCACCAGGCAATTGAGGCCAAAGAGCATATTAAGATTGCGCAGAGGAACAGGACGCTTGCCACAATTACATTCCAGAACTACTTCCGCATGTACGACAAGCTTTCAGGCATGACAGGAACTGCCGCAACAGAGGCAGTTGAGTTCAGCAAAATATACGAGCTTGATGTTGTTTCTATTCCTACAAACAAGCCAGTTATACGTATAGACGAAGACGATGAGGTTTACCTTGACGAAGAGGACAAATGGAACGCCATTGTTAAGGAAATAGACGCTTGCCATAAGAAAGGACAGCCTATTCTTGTAGGAACTGTTTCTGTAGAAAAGTCAGAGCACCTTTCCGCACTTCTTACAAAGCACGGCATTCGCCACGAAGTTTTAAACGCAAAGAACCACGCGCGTGAGGCCTTGATTATTGCAGAGGCTGGCGCTAAAGGCTCTGTCACTGTCGCAACAAACATGGCAGGCCGTGGCACCGATATTAAGCTTGGCGGCAACCCAGAAATGCGCGCTCAAAAGAGGGCCGGCACTAACGCCACAAAAGAACAGTACGAGGCAGCTTATAAAATAGAAAAGGAGCAGTGGCTTAAGGACTACGAAGAAGTAAAAGCCGCAGGCGGTCTTTATGTAATTGGCTCAGAAAGGCATGAGTCACGCCGTATAGACAACCAGTTGCGCGGACGAAGCGGCAGGCAGGGCGACCCAGGAAGAAGCAAATTCTACATTTCAATGGACGACGACTTGATGAGGCTCTTTGGCGGTGAACGCATGAAGAAAATCATGAGCAGAATTGGAATGGTGCCAGGCGATCCAATCAACCACCCTATGCTTAACAAGAGCATTGAAAAGGCGCAGAAAAAGGTAGAGGAACGCAACTTTGAAATACGTAAGAACCTTCTTGACTATGACGATGTATTAAACCAGCAGCGAACATTTATATACGACCAAAGGGACGACATTCTTGTTGACGAAGATTTGACAAAGCGTGTGATGAACACAGCAAAAGACGAGCTTGAAACCTTGTTTGAAGAATACAAGGAAGAAGGCCACCGCAGGGATTCCAACGCGCAAAGCTCGCTTATTGACAAGTTAAGAAATACATTCGGACTTACAGCTTCTGTTGATGATTTGAAGGAAGACACAATTCTTGCCCTTCTTCAGAACGATTTGACAGAAAAAGAAATGCTTGTTGGCAAGCCAAACTTCAATATGTTCATACGCTATCAGTACATTCAGCTTATAGACAAGAAATGGCTAGACCAGCTTGAGTTCCTAGACGGTTTGCGCGAGGCTGTTTACCTTCGCTCTTACGGCAGCAAGAACCCTCTAACAGAATACAAGATTGACGGCTTCAATGAATTTGACGCAATGCTAGACAGAATCCGCACAGAAATTGCAAGCCGTGTTTTCAAGGTAAAGATTCAGGTTCAAGGGCAGGAGCAGCCTAAAGAAAGAAATATGCACATGAACGCCCAGCATCAGGAAGCCCAGTC
>Ga0172378_10001399_pt1 | contig 22250 bp, 18 predicted proteins | sample GrowelOW332metaG_FD_119755 | JGI IMG/M metagenome (GOLD analysis project Ga0172378, IMG submission 119755) | Groundwater microbial communities from an aquifer near a municipal landfill in Southern Ontario, Canada - Pumphouse #3_1 metaG | ecosystem: Environmental > Aquatic > Deep subsurface >... | reverse complement strand
TCTGCAAGCATGCTCGCGGTCGTATTCGTTCCGTTGCCGCCCAGAACCATGAGCGCATCAAGCCCCCATTTTTTGTAATTCATTTTTATTGCATCAACAGGAAGGAGGCCGGTATTCTCATCCGGCTGCGGATTTTTGAATGGTTTTTCACGCGATGTTCCAAGAATCGTACCACCCTGCGTAAGAATACCTCTGAAATCCGAAGACTGCATCAAAAACATATCGCCCTGGATAAGTCCGCGATATCCATTCCGGATGCCTACAATCTTCATCCCGTAATTGATTAGTGCTGAACGGCATACTCCGCGTATAGCAGCGTTCAGTCCCGGGGCGTCTCCGCCCGAAGTAAGGATACCGAAAGTTTTCACAGCAGATTTATTCATATAACGTTGATTATACTAAAAAAGAACAATGTTTTCCACTAAAACAGAACCGCAAATCAGTCGATACTAGAAAAGATACTTGAAGGGGATCCAATGACTAAGTTCAACAAAGCAGGCTATGCAGTCGGTTCAATATTGCTGCTTTTAGCAGCGTTTTTTTCTATATCGCTCATGCTGCAACCGCTTGATTTCGGTACATACGGTCCGGGGCGTAACAATTTTTTCTTCAGTCTCGGACATATTCTTTTCTCGGTGTACGGATTCTGCAGCATTCTTATTCCTGTCTTTCTGTTTACCTCTGCTATGGTTTGTATTGCAGGAACATGGACAATACGCAGGGCTATGCGGCTGCTTACCGCTGTTATTCCTTTTTTTACAGCAGTCATAACAGAAAATATCTGCAAATCAATTGCAGAACTGGACGGGAATACATTTACCGGCATAAAAATCGGAATTACCGTCGGACTGGGGACAATGCTTATCATCATTGAATTTCTCGGAGTCGGTATTATAGCAGACCGCCTCGCAGAAAAAACGTATCAAAAAAATCAAAATAAATCCCGGAAACCAGAACCTGCTGACGAAGAAATGCCGATCGACGATGAAGACGACATTCTTCCTTACATCGAACAGGACATTATTCCGGCAGACATAAAACCGGAAAAAGAACAGGAGAATACGGAAAACCAAACCTCATCGTCTGCTGCAGAAACTCTGGAACCTGTCGAAAACGGAAACAAAGAGGATAATTTAAATTCCGGTTCCGTAATCACAGAAGAAGAATATCAGGCACTCACGACTGATACACCCGGTGAAGCAAACAGCAGCCCGGAAATAGAAGAATTGGAATGGCCGGAACCTCTTCTTCAATCTGATACGAAAAACGATGCATTCAGCGATGCAAAATTTATAGAAACATTTTCCGATATACAACAGAAAAAAACAGACGATACTGTTTTTAAACAAAATCCGGAAAAAATAAATAGTGAAGAAATACAGGATATATCTGAACAGGAAAACACAGTATCCGGGGAAGATGAAGAAAAAGAAACAGCCCCGGAAATACAGGATTCTGATACAACAAACGAAGGTTCTCTTGATCCGGATTTCTTTGACATTGACATGAACGAAACCGACGACGAAGAAGAATGTGACATTGCACTTTCTCACATTACGCCGGATACACTGACTGTTCTCGCCGAAAAAACAATTCCGCAGCCGGTAACGATTCCCCTGACGGCTGCAAATCCTAATCAACCTGTATCAGAATCGTCTTCTACAGAAACGCAGTCGATAGCAATAGCAGAAGACGTATTTGCAGAGATGGACAAAGACATACGCAGGAATTTATCAATTAATAATAAAAATACAGAACAGACTCCGGCCGTTGAAAGCATACATAATGATATTGTTCAGGATAATTCCGTTTCTGAAACGAACACAAAAGCAGAGTATAAAATACCGGAAAAGACAGAAGCAGAAATCACACCGGACGTACCGAAAGTCCAGCCACAGATAGATATCTCTCTGGTCAGGATTCCGGCGGAAAAGCCTGTACCGGAAAAAAAAACTTTCAGAATAAAGGGGCCGTATAAAATTCCGACAACACTTCTTACCGCATATGAAGACGATCAGTACTGGATTATTGACGAAGAAACAAAGAATGCATCGGTTCAACTAAAGGAAACACTCAACGAGTTTAATATTGAAGCGGATGTAACCGGAATAAAAAAAGGTCCGGTAGTTACAATGTTTGAAATTCTTCCGGCTCCGGGGGTTAAACTCAGCAAAATAGCAGCTCTTCAGGATAACATTGCGCTCCGGCTTGCGGCAAGCAGCGTACGTATCGTAGCACCTATCCCGGGAAAACGGGCTGTCGGAATCGAAATCCCTAACAAAGAACGAAGTCTTGTAAGTTTTCGTGAAATAATTGAACAGGATCTGCCGGATTACAAAAAGATGGCCGTTCCCGTCATTCTCGGAAAGGATATTCTGGGAAAGCCGCAGCTGCTTGATCTTGTTAAAACCCCGCATCTGCTTATCGCAGGTTCTACAGGTTCCGGAAAATCCGTCTGTGTAAACAGTATAATTCTTTCAATTCTGTACAAGCGCTCACCGGAAGAAGTAAAACTTATTCTTATCGACCCGAAAATAGTTGAACTAAAACTGTATAATGATATTCCTCATCTGCTGGTCCCCGTCATCACAGAATCAAAAAAAGCATTTCAGGCGCTGCAGTGGGCGTTATGTGAAATGGAACGCCGCTATGCACTGCTCGACGGTATGGGAAGCAGAGATATTTCAAACTACAACAGAAAAATAGAGGAAAAACACATTGCAACGGAAAAACTTCCGTATATTGTTATCATAATAGATGAGTTTGCAGACCTGATGGTAACGACAGGTAAGGAACTTGAATCAACTGTTGCACGTCTTGCAGCAATGAGCCGTGCAGTAGGCATTCATCTTGTACTTGCAACGCAGCGTCCGTCAATCGATGTCATCACAGGTCTTATAAAAGCAAATATTCCGACACGAATTGCATTTATGGTTGCCTCGAAAATGGACAGCCGTATTATTATTGACCAGGTAGGAGCAGAAAAACTGCTTGGAAAAGGCGATATGCTTTATTCAAGCGCTGTCGATCCCTTCCCCGTCCGTATACAAGGTACATTCGTAAGCGATCAGGAAGTCGAAAATGTTGTTGAATATGTAAAAAATTTCGGAGAACCGGAATATATTGATGAAGAAGTCTTTGTTTCTGACGATGACGAGGGAACAGACGAACCGTCATTATTCAGTGATGGAGAAGACCCGTTATACGGTCAGGCTCTTGACATTGTCGTGCAGGCAGGAAAAGCGTCGGCATCGTATATCCAGCGCAGACTGAAAATAGGATATAACAGAGCTGCCCGGCTTGTAGAAGAAATGGAAGACCGCGGGATTGTCGGTCCTGCAAACGGAAGTAAACCACGCGAAATCATACACGTACCGTAAGCACAAAAAAAGCGCAGCCTTAATCAGGGCTGCGCTTTCTCGTATCTAAAATAAATAATATTCTATTATTTTGAAGCCTTCACGTATTTTGTAACCACCACAGAATTGTCTGCGTTTGAATACGGGGCAGGAATATATTTATCAGCTTTCCAGTCGTTTTCCCATTTATGGCCATCAATCAAATAACGGAATTGATATTCTTTTTCTGCATCAAGCACTAATTTTACTGAAAAAGAACCGTCTTTTTCCTTTTTCAGAGGTGTTTCTGTACTACTCCAGCTGTTAAAATCGCCTGCAATATTAATAGTTTTTGCTTCCTGAGCAGCATCCGCTAATACAGTGAATGTAACCGTACACTTTTTCTTGTCCTTTGAAAAGGTCTTTTTTAATGCCATTGAACACTCCTCCATCCCGTTTTTTTAATAAGACAACCGTATTCCGAACCAGTTGCTTATTTACTTTAAATAGTATACTATAATTTTATCGTTTGGTACATACTTTTCCTTTTAAATTTTATTAGCTGAATTTTAACCGAAAAGTAAAAAACGCAATATTCGTAAATATTTTTCGACCATTGGAGGAAGAAAAAAAATGAATAATGAACATTATCTGTTCACTTCAGAGTCTGTCGGAGAAGGCCATCCGGACAAAGTCTGTGATCAGATTTCCGATGCAATTCTTGACGCATGTCTCTCTCAGGATCTGGAAAGTCATGTAGCATGTGAAACGTTTACTACGACCGGAATGGTTCTTGTAGGCGGTGAAATTACGACAACGGCAACATTCGATGTACAAAATATTGCACGTACAGTCGCACGTAATATCGGATATACAAATGCAGCATACGGTCTTGACTGTGATTCCATGGCGGTTCTTAATACAATACATACGCAGTCCCCCGATATTAATCAGGGAGTCGTTGGTAAAGGACTTAAAGAATTCAACGGACAACAGGGAGCCGGCGATCAGGGAATGATGTTCGGATTTGCATGCAGAGAAACACCGGAACTTATGCCGGCACCAATCATGTATGCACATACGCTGTTACGCAGAGCAACAAAGCTCAGAAAAGATCAGACGATGAAATGGCTCAGGCCTGACGCAAAAAGTCAGGTAACAATTGAATATGAAGGACATAGACCGGTACGGATCGACACTGTCGTTATTTCCCACCAGCATGATCCTGAAGTAACATATGATCAGATAAAAGAAGGGATCATCGAAAACATCATACGGCCGGTTCTTGAACCGACCGGTCTTCTCGATAAAAATACCAAATATTACATTAATCCCACAGGCCGCTTTGTAGTCGGAGGACCGCAGGGAGATGCAGGTCTTACAGGAAGGAAAATAATCGTGGATACGTACGGCGGTATGGGACGTCACGGCGGCGGTGCATTCAGCGGAAAAGATCCCTCTAAAGTAGACCGTTCCGCCGCATACATGGCCCGTTATATTGCAAAAAACATAGTTGCAGCGGGACTTTCTGACCGCGCTGAAGTGGAACTTGCATATGCCATAGGCGTCCCGTTTCCCGTCTCTGTCATGGTTGACACATTCGGTACGGGAAAAGTTCCCTCCGCAGCCATAGAAAATGCCGTCAAAGAGGTTTTTGACTGTACACCGGCAGGAATCATCAGAACGCTTAATCTGAAACGGCCTATTTATGCAGCAACCGCAGCATACGGGCATTTCGGACGAAAAGAATTCAGCTGGGAAAACACAGATAAAACAGAAGCGCTTAAAAAAGCAATAAAATAAGAGTCACAACCTGACGAAATATGTTCATGGATAAATCTAAAAAAGAACAGTGCACCGAAAAACACTGTTCTTTTTTTTAGTTCCATAGTAGGATATAAATGTCTCACGATAAAAAAAGCACACAGGTTCCGCAAATGAATTTATTAACAAAAGAAGAAATCTGTATCGTATTCGACCGCTTCAAAAAACAGAATCCCGAACCCAAATCGGAACTCATATGGAAAAATGCCTATACACTGCTTGTTTCCGTCGTACTTTCTGCACAGACAACAGATAAAAGTGTAAATAAAGCGACGGAAATACTCTACCAAACAGCAGATACTCCTGAAAAAATAATAAAACTCGGACAGGAGAAACTTGAAACCTGCATCAAATCTATAGGCTTGTACCATACAAAAGCGGCACACGTCATTGCACTAAGCAAAATGCTCCTTTCTGATTTCGGTGGCAAAGTCCCTGATACACGGGAAGAACTTATGCAGCTTCCCGGCGTCGGACGAAAAACAGCCAACGTAGTGCTTAATGTTGTATTTCACAAGCCGACAATGCCGGTAGATACGCACCTGATGCGTATCTGTCCCAAAATCGGACTCGCAGAAGGTACTACCCCCGTTGAAGTAGAAGAAAGTCTTGTTTCACGTATTCCGCCGCAATACATGCAGAATGCACATCACTGGCTCATTCTTCACGGCCGGTATGTCTGTACTGCGCGGAATCCCCTGTGTACAACATGCCTCATAAACGATATTTGTAAACATAATGAGAAACCGGAGGAAAAATAAAGTTGAATGAAACATCAGTTCCCGTACAGAGTACAATGACGACTGCGGCACAGGCTGCACAGCAGCACATTACCCGGCAGAAAGAAACTTTTCTGGCATGGATAGAAGAATTTCTTACATGGGAAAATATTTTCAAAATAATCGGAACGGTTGTTGTTGTTCTGATTATGTGGTTTATTTACAAGTTCATACTCAATGCGGTCAAAAAAACTTCCTCTGTAAAGAATAATATACAAAGAGAAGCAATAATTACAAAAATAATAAAATATGTTTTCTATACCGTACTCGTTATGTATATTCTCAGCTCCTTTGGTATAAAACTTACTGCTATACTGGGTGCTGCAGGAGTAGCAGGCCTTGCGGTTGGTTTTGCAGCACAGACAACGGTAAGCAATCTGATCAGCGGTTTGTTCGTCACAGGTGAAGGTGTTATGAAAATCGGCGATATAATCAGTGTCGGCGGAATAACAGGTATCGTTGATTCAATCGATCTGCTCTCCACAAAAGTTCATACCTTCGACAACCAGATGATACGCATCCCGAACGCTACAATTATTAATACTAATTTCCAGAATAATTCTTTTTTTGAAAAACGCCGGCTCACGTTCTCCGTCTGTGCAAATTACAACACTGACGTTCAGAACGCACTCGATACATTCAGCAAAGCTCCTGCACTCTGCTCTACTGTACTGCAGGATCCGGCTCCGGCAGTATGGGTCGATAATTTCGGCAGCAGCAACATCAATATGACCGTTGCCGTGTGGTTCAATGGTGCAGATTATCTCAAAACAAAAAACGATATGTTCGTTGCGCTTATGAAAGTAATGAAAGACGCCGGAATCAGCATGGCATACAACTGCATCGAAATTGCAGCGCATGACGATGACGGAACAAAAGAAAAGCAGCCCGCTAAAAAAAGGACCTCACACAAACAGAAAGAAAGCCGGAATACGACTGCAAAAAAAAGTACAGGAAAACGTGATTGAATCGTCTGATTTCCGGCACCCTGTAGATTACTGTTCCTTTTCTGCCGTACGTACATCGTCAAGGGTAAACTGGGAACGGCCAGCCTGACGGGCAATAAGCGCAGCGCGGTTTAGAACTGATTCTATCTTTGCACAGCTGAATCCGTTAAACATTTTTGCAAGAACGGCCGGAGTACATTCCGGAGCAGGGTTCTTACCGCTCATATACATTTCGGAAAGCCTGATCCGGGCGTCAGTGTCAGGATATGGTACGGAAAAACGGGCATCAAAACGCCCCGGTCTGATAAGTGCTTCGTCGAGTGCATGAATACTGTTCGTCGCTGCAAGTACAAGAATGCCGCTGTTCGCCTGAAAGCCATCAAGCTCGTTAAGCAGAGCTGTCACGATGCGCGTATTCTCTGTCTCAATTGCGGAACCCGAATAATTGCGGCGTGTACCGATACCGTCAAACTCATCGATAAATACGACACAGGGAGCATGACGACGGGCTTTGCTGAACAACAGTTTCACCTTTGCAGGACCTATTGCCATAAACATGCTTTCAAAATCTGTAGCTTTCGCAGGTATAAAATTTATCTTCCCTTCTCCGGCAAACGCACGTGCAAAAAGTGTTTTTCCGTTTCCCGGCGCCCCTTCAAGCAGTATCCCCTTAGGCATACGTACTCCACGGGATTTGTATTCTGCAGGATGCTGCATTATGTCAACAATCTGCATCATATCCCGTTTCAGATTGTCCATCCCTACTACATCTTTAAAAGCAACGCCGGTGTGATGAATAACACGGAATGTATTCGGACTTACAAATTTTCTGAACAGCACGAACAGAATCACAAAAAAAACAATATAAAAAAGATAATCAAGGATTTTTGAAAAAACTTCATCAGCGTCGACCTTCTCGATTACCTGGACCCCGTTACGCATAAGATATTCTTTCAGAAGCGGTGAATCAGGATTGTCCGTCCGGTACTGTGCAGAATCACCTTTTTTTGTAAAAACAATTCTGCCCGAACCAAAAGAAGCCGATGTTATCTCCCTGTTCCCTGCATCCGCATAAAACTGCTGATACGATACATGTACGTCATTTCTCTGTGCTATCACCGGTTCTACAATAAAATATGCAATACATACAGCAAGAGCCGCAAACAGCAGAATAAACAGTCTTCGCGTTTTTATTTTTTTTAAGTTCATGTTTTAAAAGATACTCTTTTTAAAGAAGAAAGAAAACAGATTTTCAGAGCTGCCGCTAATATGACAGACCGCAGATATCACTTCTCAAATTCGAGATCCGCTTCCGCCCTGTTGTATACGCCGGTCTGATCTTCAAAATTGATTCTGTTTACCAGCCAGTCTTACAATTTCTAAGAAGGCTTCTTACAACCTTCATGTCAAATTATTTATCTTACCTTAAAAAACGGATTACTGCTGGAGAATCAACATATCCTGACGCAAAGCGTCCGGGGTATGTTGTTCTCAAAAGGTATTGCAGCCGGGGTTTATTCCCCTTATTACGCACAAATGGTCGGGGTATAACACCCTCCGCTCAAATCAAGCCAACGCGTCGTTGATATTAATATGATTCGCCGAACATGCTATACTCTCCACATGAACAATACATCACCTTCCTTTGATCCGGACAGTACATTCATGTACGGACTGGCTGCGGCAGTCATTGTATTCGTACTTGCACAGTCGGTTTTTTTTCTGGTCCGCGCGGTACGCCGCGCTTCTGTTGCCGGTATGAACATGTCCGTCGTCCGCAAAACAATCGGTTCTACGGCGCTGTTCACGCTTGCGCCTGCTTTTTCGATTATGCTCGGCGTCGTCACGCTCGCGAAGTTTCTGGGGCTTCCGCTTCCGTGGATACGATTGAGCGTCATCGGCGCGATTACATACGAACTGCCGGCGGCAACGTCGACTGCTAACGCGCTGGGTATATCGCTTTCTGAAACTGTTTCCGATCCGTCGGTATTCAGCGCGATCACATGGGTTATGACGCTCGGGATACTACCAAGCATTATTCTGCCGCCGCTGCTCATAAAGAAAATACAAACAGGCATCGTACAGATAAAAACAAAAGACTCTAAATGGGGAGACATATTCATGACGTCTCTTTTTATGGGAATGATTTCCGCGTTCTCCGGTATGGTCTTTTCCCACGTACGGGAAGGTCTGCGGGGACTGCTTCCTGTTGCAGTCCTCGCTGTTTCCGCAGCCGCCATGTGCGTATGCGGTCTGCTCGTAAAGAAGGTGCACGCAGGATGGCTTGAAAACTACGCTATGCCGTTCTCGATGATTGTCGGGATGGTCTTCGCATCGTGTGCTGCTTCCGCGTTCGGACTGTAAGGAAGGGACATAATGAACTATTCAGAATATCAGAAAGTTACACACCGATGGGGACAGCTGTGGATATGGAGCGCAGCGTGTATCGTATTGTTCGTACCAGTCATTATCTGCCTTAAATATAACGCATGGCCGCAGTATGAGTCCGTGCTCAAAGGACTGCTCGGAGTCGCTCCCATTTACTGGACTGTCGGATTTATCGAAGTCGTTACGTTTACTCCAATGCTCGGAACGGCAGGTACGTATCTGAGTTTTGTGACAGGCAATGTTTCCGCACTCAAAGTACCTGCAGCACTTAATGCAATGGAAAGTGCAGAGGTTAAACCGGGAACGGAAGAAGGTGAAATCGTTTCGACAATCGCAATTGCGACGGCATCGATTGTTACGACAATCATTGTTGCGCTCGGTGTACTGCTGTTCGCTCAGCTGACACCGGTTATTAATTCTCCCGTACTAAAACCTGCATTCGACAACATACTGCCCGCGCTGTTCGGAGGTCTTGGTGTTGTCTATATCAGCAGGAACTGGAAAATTTCAATCATGCCAATGGCGTTTATGATTGTATTATTCATTCTCGTTCCATCGCTCGGAAATTCTGTCGGGATACTTGTGCCTGCAGGTATTATTCTTGCGCTGGGAGCATCCCGCATTATGTATAAAAAAGGATGGTTGTAAAATGATTAAACTTGATGAAGTAAAAATTACAAAGGATATGCAGGATCTTATCCGCTGCAGGACCGTGTCAAACAGAGACGAATCTCTCGTAGATAGAAAAGAATTTTCAAAACTGTATACGCTGCTTGAAGAACGTTTCCCTGCATTATATGCCGTATGCAGACCGGAACACGTCGGAAAAACGGGACTTGTATTCCGCATTTCTGGGAACGATGCACAGCAACTGCCGCACGGAGTACAGGCGGAAAAAAAGAACAGCGTCTGCAGATGTGCTGTGCTCATGGCACATTACGACGTTGTACCGGTCGTGGAAAAAGAATGGAAAAAACCGCCGTTTGATGCGGTTATCGAGGACGGTGTCATGTGGGGACGTGGTACGCTCGACACGAAGGGTACGTTCTGTGCAATACTTGAATCGGTAAATGAAGAACTCGCTGCCGGGTGGAAACCTCAGAACGATATGTATCTTTCGTTTTCCGGTGAAGAGGAAATAGACGGCAGTTCGTGTACGGACATAGTTTCGTGGTTTGAAAAACAGGGTATTCACCCCGATTTTGTACTCGATGAAGGGGGTGCTATTGTTGAAAAAGCATTTCCCGGTGTACAGGGACGCTGTGCGATGATAGGCGTTGCTGAAAAAGGCAGTGTGAATATAAACTGCACGACGGAAAGTCCCGGCGGACACGCATCCGCTCCCCCGGCTCACTCAGCTGCCGGATATATCGCGATGGCGGCACAGGCACTCGAAAATCATCCGTACAAAACTCAGCTTACAAGGCCGGTAAAGGAAATGATTGACGTCCTTGCCCCCGGGAAAAAACTGCTGTTCAAAACGGCGTTCAGGCTGTTCGGCCGTAAAATCGGTGGTGAGGTAAACGCAATGATGCATACGACATGCGCAGTTACACGACTTGCAGGAAGCAGTGCATACAACGTCCTTCCGCACACAGCTTCGCTCGGTATGAACGTACGCCTGCTCGGTACAGATACCATCGACACAATGCTTTCGCATATGAAAAAAGCAGTAAACAGAATTGAAAGGAAAAACAAAATACAGTTGTCATTCAACGTCGTAAACGGAATGAATCCGTCTATCGTTTCGGACACGCATTGTCCGCAGTGGGACAATCTCCGCGGAACAATTCTTAAAACGTGGCCCGGCGTTATTGTAAGTCCGTATCTTATGATGGCCTGCAGCGATTCGCGTCACTACTGCCGGATTACAGACAAAGTATACCGGTTTTCCGCCATGTATATGTCAAAGGAAGACCGCGGGCTTATCCACGGAAATAACGAACGGATTGCTCTTCCGACACTCTTTGAGGCAGTACGCTTTTATTGTAATCTGCTTGAAACTTTGTAAAAAAAGAACCTTCCGGGCAGCAGGGGAATCAGTACCTGCTGCGGAAGAATTACCGGTTATCATTCTACCCCGATAACTATAATTTTTTCAATCGGAGTATCAAACATCCGGGCCAGAACCACAAACTCATCTACCGTAGGAAGGCTTTTGCCCCACTGCCACTTGTAAACAGCTTGCGGACTTTCAAAATTGAATAAAGACTGCATTTCTCTTACGGAAACGCCGGCATGCTCACGCAGCCGTTTTATGTTCGCACCGGTTGCTTTTGTATCTATAACAGGGTATGAATATTTCTTGTTCATGTATAAACCTCCAGGAAAAAATACGCGGACTGACTTTCTGCATCAAATATGATGCGTCTGAATAGGAATAAATATGTACAATTCCTACTCCTGTCAGGTTCTGTCTTGCAGTTACAAGTCCCAGTTGATTTATGATGCTGTCGGTAAATTTACGCATGTTTCTTGTCCTCCAAAACAAAATATATCAGCGCACAACGTGCGCTGATTCCGCGAGATCCTCCAAAAAGGCCCGCATGAAAATAGTATTATTGTAATATTATTTATACCACAGCTTTTCCGGTTTGTCACGAGGATTCCTCTTATGACAATGTAAACTTATAAGTCAATCAAAACAGCATCATTTTTATGGTACGTAAAAAAAATAGACGCCAGTCACAAACTCGTGTATACTACATATATATAAGAAACATGACAGAAAAAATCAGAAAGCCCGAAGAAATCAAACTTTACTGGGGAAAATTCGTTCCTGCCGGAATTATAGCAGCGATGATTTTTTTCGCATATTTAAATTTCATACGTGAATACGGATTTCTGTCTGGTAGACATACTTCAATTCCACCTGTAAGTACATTCTATTTTCCGATCGAATATTTTTATATTGATTTTTACATTTTCTCTATAATATTTACTATTAATATTTTTCTGTTCTTATTTGATGAAAATTTCTATGTCCGGTTTGTATCTTTTTTTGGTGGTATTGCTTCTGCAACTCTGCTTGCATATACGTCGGGAGATCTGTTTACCATAAAACTTTTTATTTTCTGCGGCTGGATTCTTTCATTATGTCTCGCCTTACCTAATCACCACAATATTGTGCTGTCTTTTGTAAGCAGTTTATGCTTTTTATCTGCCCAGTATCATCCAAATGCATTAGGTACAATCGATTCAATATCGCAAATGCTTGTTCCCCAGAAAGAAGACATACTTACGCTGGCAGTATACTGTCTTTTAACAACAGTTTTCTCCTGTATCTATAAGCATGCAGTCATTCAATGGGCAGAGAATATGGAAACTGCACAACATATAAACATGGTGATGACGCAAATGTCCGTATTCAACCAGAAACTGCAGAATATTGCAAAGACACGCGGCGATGAATCTGCAAAACAGGAACGGATGCGGATTACAAGGGACATGCACGACAGCTGCGGGTATGTTTTCGTTAATATCGTTGCACTTATGGATGCTGCGGAAAGCAGACAGGAAATGACGCATGAACAAGTAGAAGAAATATTCATGACCGTACGGAATCTGGCCGCAGACGGACTTCAGGAAACCAGGAAAACGCTTCATGCAATACGAAATATAGAGAATCCAATTGAAAACAGTATAGATGCAATCTATGATATAAAAAAGATATTTGAACAGGTAACAGGCATTCAGGTAACTGTCGATACAGGCAATATAAAGCACGACTACGGGCGTACGATAGACTCAATTATCATCCGTACAATGCAGGAAGCCCTGACAAATGCAATACGTCACGGGCGGGCAGAACATATTTTTGTTACCTTTTGGGAAGAAAACAGTATACTCACTATGTCGGTTAAAGACGACGGAATCGGTTCAAAGCAGATAGTAAAAGGCATCGGGCTGGCAGGTATGGAAGAGCGGCTTGAAAAGGCCGGCGGAACTCTTGAGATTGAATCACCTAAAGAAGGCGGATTTAAAATAACTGTACATATTCCGCTGACAGAACAGGAGGGGAACAGTAGTAATGGAGAAACTTAAAATACTGCTGGCCGACGATCAGAGCCTTTTTGCACAGAGTCTGCAGATCTTTCTTAACAATTACGCCCCTGATATGACCGTACTTGGTATTGCATCAAACGGAAAAGAAGCCTGTGATTTTGTAACAACAAACACCCCCGATATAATTCTCATGGATGTGCGTATGCCGGTTATGGACGGAGTTGAAGCCGTAAAACATATAAAGTCAGCGAAGCCTTCCGTAAAGATAATAATGCTGTCAACATACGATGAAGACGAATTTGTACGCAATGCGATTCTTGCAGGAGCTTCAGGCTACCTGTTAAAAGATATCTCCCCCACAGAACTGATAATTTCCATCCGTGCATTGAATTCGGGAATCATACAGATATCACCTTCACTTGCGCAGAAACTGATTCAAAACACCTATGTTGAAAACAAATCAAATACAGACGAAAATCTTTCAGAAAGCCTTGAATGGCTAAAAACTTTAACGAAGCGTGAACGGGAAATTTTTGCTCTTATTGCCACAGGTCACGACAACGATGAAATTGCAGATACACTTGGTCTTGCGGTTCAGACTGTACGAAATCAGGTAAGTACCATTTATTCAAAACTTGATGTAAAAGACAGATTTGAAATAATAAAACTCGCAAATAAAGTAGGATGATAAAGAAATCTGCCATCAGGTAAGTAATCTGATGACAGCAGGCAAACATAAAAACTGCATACATTTTATTTTACGGAACCGACAATTCCTTCGACAAACCGCTTCTGTTGAGTAAAGAACAGAATAACAGTCGGAAGCGTCATAATCGAAACACAAAGCATGAGCAGCCCGTAATCAGTCGTATACCCTGCGGTCAATCCTGTCACCAGCAGCGGCAGTGTCTGCATTTTCTGACTCTGCATAACAATCAGAGGCCACATATAGCTGTTCCACGTACTCATAAATGTAACAATTGATGCCGCAGCAAATGTAGGAGCCATAATCGGTACATAGACCCGTGCATAAATTTCAAATTCATTCAACCCGTCTACACGGGCAGCCTGTATGGTTTCAATGGGAAATGCTATGGAATTCTGCCGGAAAAAGAAAATAAGGAAAGCAGTAGAAACTGACGGAAGGATGAATCCAATCGTTGTGTCCAGCAGATGGAACGTACTGAACATCTTGAACAGTGGTACCATAATTGATGCGAATGGGATCATCATTGAGAGTAATAGAATGTTCATCATCATATCCTTCTGTTTATCACGGTACACCTGAAATCCGTACCCGGCAAGAGAGCAGACAAAAATACTGAGCACGGTGCCGCATACAGTTGTTCGTAACGAATTCCAGAATGCCCGTCCCATATTTACGGTTTCCAGCATGGTTTTAATATTTTCTATCAGATACGTACCGATCGTCAGTTTTCCGCGGATAACGTCAGTACTTTCATTCGTAGCTGCAACAATCATCCAGTAAAACGGAAATACAGAAAGGAGGCAGACAATTATTATAAATATATATTCAAATGCAATTGTAGTTTTACCATTTTTTGCTTTCATTAGTTTTTGTCTCCTACTTTTATCTGAATAAACGACAGAATGGCAACCATGATAAGAATCATATATGATACCGCCGCTGCGTACCCGAACTGCGGATTATATACAAAGGACAATTTGTAAATATACTGAGATATCGTCAGTGTTTCGTTTCCCGGACCTCCTGCTGTCAGGTTCTGAACTTCATCGAACAGCTGAAGTGTTCCGTTTGTAGACATAACAGCAGTCAGTAAAATTACCGGTTTTAAAAGCGGCAGTGTTATCCTGAAGAAAGACTGTGCGGAACTTGCTCCGTCTATACGCGCCGCCTCATATATACTTGTCTGAATATTCTGAAGGCCCGCAAGGAAGAATACCGTATTATACCCCGTCCAGCGCCAGGTAATCGTAATAATAATTATTATTTTTGCCCACACAGGGTCCTGCAGCCAGTTTTTCGGTTCAGCAAGGATCCCCAGCGATAAAAGCCAGGTATTTACAATACCGTCAAGAGCAAAGAGAGATTTGAAAATCAATGCAGACGAAACGAGTGCCGTAGCACACGGCAGAAAGACCATCGTCCTGAACAATCCTTTACATTTAAGCTTTTTGTCATTAAGAATTGATGCCAGAATAAGCGCCAGAAACAACATGACAGGCACTTGAAAAACAAGATAAATAAATACATTTCTGACAGAAGCAAGGAATTTTTCATCCTGAAACAAGCGGATATAGTTACGTAATCCTGAAAAGTGCAGGTTATTCGCCAGACCTGACTGAAGCGAAAGAAAAAATGCTCTCACCATCGGATAAAAGCTCAGTACAAAAATCAGTATTGCTGCAGGCATTACAAAGCACCATCCTGCATTTTTATATTTCATTTCAAGTGTTTTCTTTCCTGCCATGATGTTTCCCCACAAAATACCCGGGCTTAAAAAAGCCCGGTACAATATTTTTTACTGTAATTCAGATGATTAATAACCCATCTGGAATTCTACATTCTTTTGAGCTTCCTTTAAAGCTGCATCAACACTTGTACCTGCAATGATTTTTGTCATAGCGACGCCGACAGCATCACGTGCTTCATAATTAAAAACGCCGTATTTAACCTGCGGAATGTGCTTTGAGTATTCAACTATAGCAGTATAGATTTTCTGATTACCGAAAAATGCGACAGGCTGATTATATGCGTCAGCATCTGCAGCAGGTCCCCATGTCGCAATTGCGCCTGACGAAGGAAGAATTGTATTGTAAAGTTCTTTGCTGCCTGCAAATGTCCTGTTAAGAAAATCCATTGCTGTATCAGCATTTTTGGAATTAGCCATAACCATCCAGCTTGATCCACCCTGATTTGAATAATTTACTGCATTTTTCACATTACCCATTCTCGGGGTATTAACGATAGTCCAGTCGCCGGCCTGCTCTTTTACCGCACTGATTGAACCGACGAGCCAGCATCCGTTAATTGCAGATGCAACCGTACCGTTATTTATACTTGCGATATACGCATTCCAGTCTGTAACAGTCAGACAGACCCCTGCTTTTATCATTTCAGCATATGTCGAAACAGCTTTCTTCAACACATCATTATCAGCGATATACGGATTTCCCTGCTGATCAAACAGCCATGTACCCGCACTCTGAAGCATTATCATAATCAGATCAGGTTCGTTTCCGACATATGAAATAAGAGCCGTTCCTGTTTTAGCCTTTACGATTTTTCCCAGCTCAAGAAAACGATCCCACGTAATATCATTAAAATCTTCGACTTTAAGACCTGCTTTTTCTATAATATCTTTGCGGAGAAACGTACATGTTGCACCGTTATCAAACGGAACACTGTAATTTTTTTTATTCATTTCTCCATATCCGACTTTAAACTGTGCAAACTTTGAAAGATCAACTTTTCCGTTAACCGGTAAAAATGCTTTCGGATAATTCATCATATTCTTCTGAATTGCATTATCCTGACACAGGATAATATCAGGAAGAGAATCTGTCTTTTTGGCACTTAACGAAGTAATAAGTTTCTGCTGCAAATCAGCCCATGGTGTTTCAACAACATTAATCTTTACATTCGGTTTCGTGCGGTTATAGATTTTTGCTGCTTCATTCATGGCATAAATATTAAAATTCGGATCCCAGCACCATACGGTAAGTGTTACCGGTGCATTCGGATCCGCCTTCGCTGTTTTTTTGCTGCCCCATGCAAAAATTGTACTGCTGCATACGAGGAATGCAGCCATTCCAAATACTATAGTTTTTTTCATTTTTCCTCCTGCCGGATCAACTCCGGTTTCTGTTATTAAAAAAGTATAAATCATCAGGAGCAGAACGAAAGAGATAAAAATACTAGTATTTTTGTACTATTTACTACTTGTCCCTTTGTAGTATAGTAGAATGTATATTTGAACAAAAATGGAGCATCGTATGAAACGAATATGGGAAAACCCGGAAATTCAGGAAATAGACAGACTGCCGGCCAGGAGTCCTCTTATTCCTTTTAATTCGATAGATGCGGCAGCGGCCGAATGTGCCGCAGGACCGGAATTCTGTGCCATGACAAAAAGTCCGTATTATAAAAACATCGACGGACAATGGAAATTTACGCTGCTTGAATCTCCTGAGCAGGATGAAAGCGGTGTGTTTCAACACTGGGAGACTCCTTTATACAGCGTCATGAAATGGAATGACATCAGCGTACCTGGAACATGGACACTACAGGGATACGATCACCCTCATTATACAAACGTCCAGATGCCTTTTACCATGCTGCCTCCGAATGTTCCGGAAAATAATCCGACAGGGTTATACCGGCTTGATACAGAGATGCCGCCTTCATGGAAAGGCAGAAGAATCGTGCTGCACATCGGTTCTGCAGAAAGCTGTACAATCGTCTATATAAACGGAATTGAAGCAGGTATCTCAAAAGATACCCGTCTCCCCTGTGAATTCGATATCACTCCGTACCTTACATGGGACGGATCCTCCTGTAAAACGGTTATTGCAGTAAAAGTCATACGTTACTCCGATGCATCATTTGTTGAAGATCAGGACCAGTGGTGGTTTGGTGGTATCCACCGGAGTGTATACCTTTATTCAACAGAACAATCATACATCGCAGACATACAGGCACTTACCGGAGTTAAAACGTCCGCTGACGGCACATCCGAAGGCAGTATACCGCTTGTTGTAACGCTGGGGTATGCTGACAAGGGGACAGCCACGCGTATCACTCAGCCACAGGCAGAACAAATGCACCGTACCGTCAAATGTTCCGTATATGAACTGGACAGCAGCTGTCAGCCTGCCCGCCCCGGCAAACTGGTTGCATCAGCAGAAACATCAGGTTCGTACGATTACCGCATGACACTTAATGAGATTCACACCGGAATCAGAATAAATAATGTCAAACGGTGGTCAAGCGAACATCCTTCATTATATATTCTTGCAGTCAGTCTGTACGATTGCGGCAAAGACGGCAGTCAGGAGCGTGTCATAGAAAGTACCGCATGCACAATCGGATTCAAAACAGTTCAAATAACAGACAGAGAGCTGCGCATCAACGGAAAAATGATATATATACACGGTGTGAACCGGCATGAACACAGCGAACATCACGGAAAGACACTGACAACGAAAGAAATGGTCCGCGATATACACATGCTTAAATCATACAACTTTAACGCAGTACGCACATGCCACTATCCGGACGACGAACGGTGGTATGAATTATGCGACCGCTACGGCATTTACCTGCTCGACGAAGCCAATATTGAAAACCATGCATTTTACGACTGCCTTGCGCGCAGCGATGCATGGTCGTACGCATATATGACGCGGGTACAGCGTATGGTACGACGCGACAAAAATCATGCATCCATTTTCGGGTGGTCACTGGGCAACGAAAGCGGAGACGGACAGAATCAGTGTGCCTGTGCCGCATGGATACGCCGCGTCGACAATACGCGTATCGTACATTATGAAGGAGCCGTGCGTCCTGAAATAACTCAGGGAGCGTACACCCTTGATTCTCTTGCACGAGGAAAGGGAATTACCGACCTTATATCGCCAATGTACCCGGAAATCAGTCTTATTGTTGAATATGCTGAAAAACGCACGGACGAACGCCCCATTATCATGTGTGAATATTCCCATGCAATGGGCAACGCAAACGGCAGTCTTTCTGACTACTGGAACGCTATTGAATCTCATCACGGCCTTCAGGGCGGATTTATCTGGGACTGGATTGATCAGGGAATTGCGGCAGAACTCGCTCCGGGAAAAAACGGCAGCCCACAGGGCGGAAAATACTGGAAATACGGCGGTGATTTTGGAGATGAACCGAACGATCATGATTTCTGCATAAACGGTCTGATATTTCCCGATCAGACTCCGAAGCCTGCAATGGAAGAATGCAGGTATCTTTTTGCGCCAGTCCGGCTGAATGCGGTTCACCCACTGCAGGGAATATTTGAAGTAGAAAACAGATATGATTTTTCGACACTTTCAGCAATTGCACTCAAATGGGAAATACGGAGTAACGGTGCAGCAGTAAAATCCGGTATGCAGAAACTTCCTCAGGTACTTCCCGGAATGAAAACTTCTTTAAAAATTCCGGCCGTGCCGGAAATGCTTGCCGCCGATACAGACGGAGCAGAACTGGTACTGCATACGGAATTCGTATATGCACAGGATACACCGTTTACGAAAGAAGGAACGCTTATCCGTGCAGCAGAGTTTATGATAGCCGGTTCACAGGGGGTACAGAATTTCGCGCATACAATTAAATTAAACGCATCAGAATCGGTGCAGCAGGTAACCGAAACAGCTGAAAATACAGCAAAAAACTTTAAACCGGTACTCTTCCGCGCAATGCTTGAAAACGAAGGAGTAAAAGGTGATCTTCCGCATATAAACGATCAACCCCTGCCCTGGTGTTTTTTAAATAAACCGACGCAGTCCTGGCTCAACAGCGGCATTCAGAATATGACGGTCAGTAAATTGAACGATACGTCGTATGAGCTCGTCTCTCCCGGAAACGCCCTTAATAAAGTAAAATTCGGCACCTGCACATACACTGTCCGACAATGTTCCGCACCGGACGGAAGCGGCGCACTGCAGGTTGATGCGGTATTTACACTCACCGATGCACTGCCTGAATATCCGAGAGTCGGACTTACCGTCCCCGTGGATTCAGTACTAAAAAATGTACGGTGGTACGGACGAGGTCCTCACGAATGCTACAGTGACCGTAAGGCAGGTGCAACTCTAGGTATGTACGAAATGAATGCGGAAGATATGGAAGTCGCATACATCGTTCCACAGGAAAGCGGCAGCAGGTGTGATACAAAATACGTCGAACTCAGCGGAAACGGCAGGGTTCTTCATATTCAGTCGCTTACACCGTTCAGCTTCAATATCTCAAAATACACAATCACCGATTTATTTAAATGTAATCATCCGGCAGAACTCACCGACCTGACACAGGCAGCAGAGAATCCGCACAGGATGCTTACGATCGATGCCGCCCACCGCGGAGTGGGAACAGGAGCATGCGGTCCGGATACAATGGAACAATACCGTATACGGCCAGGTGTGTACAAACTCAGCCTGCTGGTATGGTAACCGCATAATTTCTTATATATAATAGTGCACTATGCGGTCTGTGATGAAAAGCAGGCCGCATAATACTTCGTGCAGGACTTACAATTGTATACCGGTTCTGATTTTTTCTTCAAACCGCTCAAGTTTTTTCCCTTCAAGCGGATTCTTTTCACCGTCAAGAACTTTACGAAGTGCATTCATCTCTTCTCCTGAAAAACTCACGCCTTCGTTCAGATGATTGATAAATGACGCCGTTGCAAGAGGAGCCACAGCCCTGCACATATCAAGAATTACACGTGCATATTCCCGGATCTCAAACTGAGCATGGCTGTCGAGCCGGAGTTTCAGAAAATGGAACAGATTGTGCAAATCCATTTCCCAGTAAAATTCAGTATATAAAGAAAGAGGCAGATTAATGCGTGCTATTTCGCGGGCAAGGCCGCCTTCAACAAGTTCGGAATACTTCTTATATGCAGTTTCCTGTCCTTCCGCAAACTGCGTGCGGATATACTCCGCCTTTTCCGGGGGGAAGGGTTCTGTACCCCGACCCTGTTTATTGTCCGTACTCTGGGGAGCTATATGTTCTGCCGCCGGAATGTAAAATTCATCCTTCATAACCGAATAACGTCCCGAAACCTCGTTCATACGCCCCGTACGGTGGCGGACCCACTGACGTGCAACAAAAATCGGCATTTTAAGATGAAAAGTCATAACAACCTGCTCAAACGGAGACGTATGCTGATGACGGAGCAGATAATCAATAAGAGCACTGTCCTGAGATACTGCTTTTGTCCCCTCTCCGTATGAAACACGTGCCGACTGGACAATCCGCTGATCTCCGCCGTAATAATCAACAAGACGAACAAATCCTTTATCGAGTACAGAATATTCCTTATCAAGTATTGCTTCTGCCGCGGGAACTATACAATGCGCCATACAAACCTCATGATTTTTTAATCGTTTTTATTTTCTACCGTCTTTTCACCGGCAGGTTTATCTGTTACCGGAGCAGAGCTGTCATCGACGACTTCAACATTGTCAATAACGATCGGCCTGTTTCTCCATTCATATAACACGTATATCAAACTTACAAGCAGGACAACAACACCCAGAATACGTATAATAACCATCCCTGCCTGCTGCGGAATAATAAAAAGTATCACCGCACATATAATCGATACTATGGCTTCAACAACATACTGTTTTCGTTCAATACCGGTATTACGGAGTTTTGCAACAGCATACAGTTCAAGCAAAGCTGCTAAAAGCAGATATGCCGCAAGTACATACAACATAACAGTCCACATAGCCGCAGCAAATCTCAACGGCAGAATGACAGCAAGCAGACCGATTATAATACTGATGATCCCGCGGATAAGAACAGCTGATTGAAAATCTTTGTCAGAAATAAGCTGTCTGATTTTGATCAAACTGAATATACCGTTTGCAATTGCCTCCAGCCCGAGAATCACAACGGCAGCTTTTATACACTTATCAGGCGCGACAATCATCAAGAGACCAACAACAGCAAGCAGAATTCCAAGCATAAAATTAGTCTTTCTCATATGCATCCTCGTTTTATAACTTATCCAGTATACCCCATATTCTTTGAATAAGGAATAACCCCGGCGGCTTTTCTAATTTTTGTTTTTATACTTGACACAAGCACACGATTTCTGATATGTTTTATAAGCGTCTTTTGGAGCGATGTCCGAGCGGTCGATGGAGGTAGTCTTGAAAACTATTGAGGAGCAATCCTCCGGGGGTTCGAATCCCTCTCGCTCCGCTACACATGGAAGCGTGGTAGAGCGGTA
>Ga0172378_10001398_pt1 | contig 22251 bp, 18 predicted proteins | sample GrowelOW332metaG_FD_119755 | JGI IMG/M metagenome (GOLD analysis project Ga0172378, IMG submission 119755) | Groundwater microbial communities from an aquifer near a municipal landfill in Southern Ontario, Canada - Pumphouse #3_1 metaG | ecosystem: Environmental > Aquatic > Deep subsurface >... | reverse complement strand
CAGGAGACAGGAGACAGGAGACAGAAAAAAGCAGAACAACAAAAGAATTTTTTGATCATCCGTTTTTGGGCTTTTTGCCTTTCCCTTTCTCCTTTTTCCCGTCTCCTGCCTCCCCTTTTCCGTCCTTCCCGCTTTAATTCAAAAGATCTTTGTTCTCAAATGCTTTTGCTTTCCTTCGCGTTCTTCGCGGTAAAAAAATGTCTTATCGTTTTTTGTTTTTTTCCCACGGATTTTTTGTGAAGTTACCTCGCTTTTTTTTAACCCTCCTCAAGAGAGAAGGAAAAGGAGATTAAGACAACCAAGGAGAAAACCGAGCAGCGCACCAAAGAGATTGATGTATTTGAACTGCTCTTCCATGATGGAGAGCAGCAGCCTTTCGAGCCGCAACAGGTCAAGAGAATTGATCTTGCTGGTGATAATACGCCGAATGCCGAGGGTTTGCACCAGTCCCGGGATCTCCGCCGCAAGGACTTTCGTAACCAGTCCCTGCGCTGCCTCGGCCACTGAACTCACCACCATTGGCGGTAGAAACCGGCCAAGCCGGCCAAGGGGCTTTTCTCGTACCGCTGTAAGCAGCGAATCCACCATGCTGTCCAGCGCGGTGCGCATTTCCGCAGAGGCAAAAAGTTTTGTCACCTGATCCACGACCTGTTTTTCTCCGTGATCGGAGGCCCCCTCACCAAGGAGTTTATCCATCAGTTCAGAAAGGGGCAGAGTCCCGCCAGCCAGATGCCCTTCGGCATATTCGCGCAGCAGAAAAACAAGCCGTTCGGCAGTTTTCTCACGCTGCAGGGCCGAGACCACACCCTGGCTGAGAGACTCGCACAACAGCTCAACCACGTTTTCATTCTCGTCTCCCATCAGAGAGACCAGCGGAGTATTAAGCAGCTCCACAGCCCTCGCCCGGGCGATTTTTTCCACCTTGCCAGAAACTTTCTGAGAAGCAAGCCAGGCAGCGATATCTGCCTCTTTCGACAGCAGGAATTTACGAATCTGATGTTCAACAACATCAAGCTTAACGAAATTACGCACTGCTTCAGAGGCGCTGCCAAGGGAATCGATAAATTTTTCGACACCGCCCATGATGCCCCCAACAATCTGGTCCTGCACGCCCTGATCCCTCAACAACACCGCTGAGTGCCCCGGCAATCCGGCTGCCATCTCCTCAATGGCATCAAGGAGAAAAGCCTGAGCTTCCGGCGGCATCAACTCCGCGCAACTCTGTCCGGAACGCAGCATCTCATAGGCCCTGCCCCGCATCAATTCTCTGACGAGCCCGCCGATCTCTTCCCCGGCAAAGATATCTGCCAGACCCTGCTGTGCAGAATTTTGCAGCCGGTCGCACAGTTCTGCAGTCAAGAGGGTTCCGCTTTCAGCAGTAATTGCCTCGCGATAACGCACCCGCACCGCCTCACAGAGATGCTTCTGCACCTTTTCAGAGAGGACATAGTCGGCAAGCAGCCCTTTCAATTTACCACTCAGCCCCATCAATCCGAGAGTGACAAACATCTGCAGCTGAGCCGGCAGGATCTGCGGCAATGGACCAAGGTCACGTTCCAGAAAAGCGTGCAGACGCTCTTCAAGCAATCCCCGCAGAGCGCTGCGAAACTCACTGGTCCCCAGAGCCTGCCCCAGTTCCTCACTTGTGAGCAGGTGTTCACCCACCACCTCGCCCATATTATCAGCAAGTTCACTCCGTTTTGAGGGAATCACTCCTGGTGTCATCGGGACACGCAGGCCGAACACCCGCCATGCCTTTAGAGGTCGGAAGAGCATGCGGATGGCCACCCGGTTGGTAAGATAGCCGATGAAAGCACCGAGAACCGGCGGAGTAAGCCAGTGTATTATTGCAGGAAAGTCCATAAATCAGATCTGCTCCAGAAGTTGGGATGGCTGTTGAATGATCACCGAGGCACCGCTGTCACGAAGTTCCTTCTCATCGCGAAAACCCCACTTCACACCAATGGTTTTCATCCCGGCACGGACTCCGGTGAGAATATCCATGCCGGTGTCACCGACAAAGACAGAGGTCTCCGCATCACACTTCAGTTCTTCAAGAATTTTTATCGCCATGGCGGGATCAGGTTTACGGGGTCCCCCCGGCTGCTGACCATATACAAGACGAAACGGTTTCTCGGGGAAGTAGTAATCAACAAACATGCAGGTGAAATCATGGGGTTTATTGGAGAGCACCGCGAGTTGCAGCCCCCGCCTGGAAAGCTCCTGCAGCGCTTCATGGATTCCGGTATAGGGTACTGCATTTTTCTGCCAGTTTTTCGCATAGAGCGTCTGAAAAAGGACCAGGCCCTGTTCCACTTTACCCTGTTCCCCCTCCGGCAGGATTTGTTCAATCATTCTACGCAGACCGTTGCCGACAAAATAGCGATAGGCATCCAGAGGGTGTGGTAAAAAACCAAACTCCGCGAGGATAGCATTGCACGTTTCGGCAAGATCAACAAGAGTGTCAACAAGGGTCCCATCCAGATCAAAAATAACTGCTTGATTTTTCAATATTTTTTCTCCACCAATAGAGTTAAGGTTTATCTTCGATGCACCAGCACAATAACGCATATAAAATACATTAAAAGATTAAAAAAAAATGATTTTTCCCTTTTTTTTTTCTGCATATAAGATAGAATCAACCCGCTGAAGGACGGTTCATTTTTATTGCAACGTGCCTGATCCCGTTTTTCGACAGACCACTTCCCCCGAAGTCCCATACTTCTGAAAGTGTGCCTGCCCAGGATGGGCACCCTCAACTCGTGAAAGCCTTCTCTTCCCGGCAGCCCCATGAAGCCAAGAGCTTTCATACAATTTTTTACACAAAGGAGCGATTATGTGGTTCGTCAGATTCTTAACCTCTTCGATTGGCAAGAAAATGGTGATGGCTGTCACTGGGCTATGTCTCATTCTCTTTCTGTGTGTCCATGCCGCAGGGAACGTGACTATTTTTGTCGGCAGCGCAGTCTTCCAGGGGTATGCGGAAAACCTGCACAGTCACCCGGTCATTGTTTTCATCTTCCGTGTCGGGCTCCTTGCACTCTTTTTAATCCACATCGGAGTCGGTCTGCTTCTCTGGCAGGAAGGACGCAAAGAAGGGAAAAATCGTTACGTAGTTAACACCTGGGTGAGCAAAAACCCGTATGCCATGTCTACCATGCCATATACCGGGCTGTTCATCCTTTTTTTCGTCCTCATCCATGTTTTCGGTTTTGCTGTAGCTCCGACTCATGATCAGATGATCTCCCACGTTATAGACGATGCTTTGAGCAATTTCTTTTATGTTTTGCTCTATCTTGCTGGCTTTGCAGCGCTCTTTATTCACCTGAGCCACGGATTCTGGTCCATGCTGCAAACCGTCGGTATCAACCATCCGCGTTATAACACTTTGATCGCCAGGGCAACATGGGTCGTACCGGGAGGTTTTCTCTGCTTCTTCAGTCTCATCGCGCTCTATCTGTTAACAACCAGCACTTATTAATGTGAAATCTTACGGGTTCCTCACCGTTGCCGTTACAGCACAGAGGAAAGTGACTCCGTTTATTTTTAGTAATTCATCCAGGGAATATAGATTATGGAACTGAAATCGAATGTGCCTGAAGGACCACTTGAAAAGAAATGGGATAATTACCGGTTTTCAAGCAAACTGGTAAATCCCGCCAACCGCAGAAAATTTTCTATCATTATTGTCGGTACCGGTCTTGCCGGTGGTGCTGCTGCGGCGACCCTTGCCGAGCAGGGCTATCAGGTCAAGTCATTCTGCATCCAGGACACCCCGCGCCGTGCTCACTCTATCGCGGCTCAGGGCGGAATTAACGCTGCCAAGAATTACCAGAACGACGGGGACTCCATATTCCGTCTCTTCTACGATACCATCAAAGGTGGCGACTTTCGTTCCCGTGAAGCCAATGTTTATCGCCTCGCACAGGTCAGTAATGAAATTATTGACCAGTGTGTTGCTCAGGGCGTTCCCTTTGCCCGCGAATACGGCGGAACCCTTGCCAACCGCTCCTTCGGTGGTGCTCAGGTAAGCCGCACGTTTTATGCCCGCGGTCAGACCGGACAACAACTTCTGCTCGGCGCCTACTCCGCTCTCTCCCGGCAGATAAAAGCTGGCAGGGTTACAATGTACACCCGTCGCGAAATGATGGACGTAGTAGTTGTAGACGGCCGTGCAAGAGGTATCACCGTCCGTAATATTATTACCGGTGAAATTGAAAGCCATGCAGCAGACCTGGTCATCCTCGGCACTGGCGGGTACGGGAATGTTTACTTCCTCTCCACCAACGCCATGGCCTCAAACGTTACCGCAGCCGTTCGTGCATACAAAAAAGGTGCCGGTTTCGCCAACCCCTGTTACGTTCAGATCCATCCGACCTGCATCCCGGTACATGGAGACTTTCAGTCCAAACTGACTCTCATGTCCGAGTCACTGCGGAACGACGGGCGTGTCTGGGTTCCGAAGAAAAAGGGCGAGACCCGTAAAGCCGCTGATATTCCAGAGAATGAACGCGATTACTATCTTGAGAACAAATACCCGAGTTTTGGGAACCTTGTTCCCCGTGACGTTGCCTCCCGGAACGCCAAAGAGAAATGTGACGAAGGACAAGGAGTCGGTCCCACCGGTCTCGCTGTTTATCTCGACTTTGCTGAAGCTATTCAGCGCGATGGCGCGGATGTCATCTTTCGTAAATATGGGAACCTCTTCCAGATGTATCAGAAGATCGTTAACGTCGACCCGATGAAAGAGCCGATGATGATCTATCCCGCCGTCCATTACACCATGGGTGGTCTCTGGGTTGATTATAATTTGATGACCACTATCCCTGGGCTTTTCGCCATCGGGGAATGTAACTTCTCAGACCACGGTGCCAACCGCCTCGGTGCTTCCGCCCTGATGCAGGGTCTGGCCGATGGTTACTTCGTCATCGCCGCCTGCGTTGCCAACTATCTCGGAACCAACAAATTTGCCAAAGTTGATGAAACCAATGAGGCTTTCCTCTCCTCCCGTCGTGAAGTTGAAGACCGTCTCCAGAAACTGTTGAAAAACAGCACTGGTGGTTCGGCCGGGAAATGCACCGTTGACGAAATCCACAAAGAGCTGGGAAAATTGATGTGGGATTACTGTGGTATGGCACGAAACAAAGAGGGCCTGGAACACGCGCTCAAAGAACTGCCCGGTATTCGTCAAAAGTTCTGGGATAAAGTCTATATTCCCGGTTCTACGAAGGATATCAACCAGTCTCTGGAACGTGCCGGTCGCGTTGCCGACTTCATCGATTTTGCCGAAATCGTGGTTCGTGACGCCCTCGCCCGCGGCGAATCCTGCGGTTGCCATCTCCGCGAAGAGAGCCAGACCGAGGAAAACGAAGCACTGCGTGATGATGCAAACTACTCCCATGTCGCTGTATGGGAATACACAGGAGAAGGCTCTGAGCCCAAATTGAATATAGAGCCTCTGACCTTCGAAAATGTTACCCCGTCTCAGCGGAGCTACAAGTAAACCTACAAGGGAGAATATACAATGAGTGAAATAAATCTGACTTTGAAAATCTGGAGACAGCCGAATGCTGAGGCTGAGGGGAAAGTGGAAACCTACTCCGTCGAGAATATTTCCACCGACAGCTCCTTTCTGGAAATGCTGGATGTGCTCAACGAAAAGCTGACCCATGAAGGAGTTGATCCGGTCGCCTTTGATCACGACTGCCGTGAGGGCATATGCGGGATGTGTGGTGCAGTAGTAAACGGTGTGGCCCATGGTCCGGAGAAAGAGACAACTCTTTGCCAGCTCCACATGCGCCATTTCAAAAATGGTGATACCATCGTTATTGAACCGTTTCGTTCCAGAGCATTCCCCATCTATAAAGACCTGATGATTGACCGCTCTGCCTTTGACCGTATCATTCAGGCTGGCGGGTATACAAACGTCAACACCGGCGGGACCCCCGATGCAAACTCCGTGCGCATCTCCTCCCAACAGCTGGAACTGGCCATGGACGCGGCAGCATGTATTGGTTGCGGGGCCTGTGTGGCCTCCTGCCCGAACGGATCTGCCATGCTTTTTACCTCAGCCAAGGTCAGCCAGCTTGCTCTGCTGCCGCAGGGACAGGTAGAGCGCAAGGAACGTGCTCAGGCAATGGTTCAATGCATGGATGGAGAAGGCTTCGGCCACTGTACCAACACTAAAGAGTGTGAAGCTGTTTGTCCGAAAGGCATCTCCATCAGTAATATCGCCCGCCTGAACCGCGAATTCCTTAAAGGGATTTTCACTGGTCGTGACGACTGAGACTTCTGACACAGGAAACAGTCTGAATGCAGGCTATTCATATTTTCCTGTAATTTAGCGGTCGCAATTTCAGAAGTAAAAATGTAAAAATAAACCTGCTTTTCCCTTTCCGGGGGAAAGCAGGTTTTTTATTTAATCATTTTTGGGTACCTTGAAACAGCTGGGATTTCGTTCATATTCGAGGCACAGGAGAAAATTTATTACAGCCATAATTTATATCGAAATACAGTGCTTACCTCGACGTCTCGTTCCTCGCTTTGTCGGAGGATAATTTTTTGACTGTAATGAAGAAGATGGACGATTATTCGATGTTCCCTCAGATCTCGGAACTCCACGTCATTGCGCGACACCTCCCAAATCAGGCATGTCTGAAAAAATCAAATTACAAAACAAAAACAGCATAAGTCCCGAAGCCGAAACCAGGGCAGATCCGATCATCTTCCAAAACTACGATACAGTCATCGTCGGTGCTGGCCCCGCAGGACTTGCCTGTGCACGGGTCTGCGCCGAAGCGGGTGCCACTGTGGCAGTCTTTGAGCGCCGGGAACAGATTGGAGAAAAGGTCTGTGCCGGCGGTATCACCATGCACGGTATTCTTGATCGATTTAAGGATATTGTCCAGTGCACCTTTCCTTCCCAGACCATTGTTACCCCCTGGCAACGGGCCGAGATCCACGCAAAAAAGGCAATCATCGCCACCCTCAATCGGATAGAACTGGGCGAAAGGATGGCTCAGGAGGCACGCGAGGCGGGGGTGCACATCTTCCTGGGCGTCCAGGTAAAAAAAATCAATAGCGGTTTTATTACGGTCTGCATAAAAAACAAACTCGGAGAAGAAGAGCAACAGGTGCACTACACCTGCCTCGTCGGTGCTGACGGCTCCAACTCCAGGGTTCGCCGTTTTCTCGGTCTCTCCGTCGATCTGAAGGGTTTTGGCATCAACTGTCAGCTGCCGATCACCCGAGAAAAGATGGAATGGCACCTCAACCCGGCCCTCTTCGCCAGCGGTTATGCGTGGATTTTTCCCCACCGTGAAACTACCTCAATCGGTGCCTACGCTGACAGCAGGATGATCTCCGCCCGGGACCTGCGCAAGAGCTTTGAGACCTGGGCAGAAGCCCAGGGTTTTAACCTTGAGGGCCAGCAAATCCGCGCAGAGAACATAAATTTTGATTATCAAGGGATCGAATTCAAAAAGGACTCCCGTATATACCTCGTCGGAGACGCCGCCGGCCTCGCTTCAGGGCTCACTGGCGAAGGGATCTATTCAGCGGTCATCTCCGGTGAATATGTCGGCAACCGCATCATGAAACCCTCCTGGGAAAACGAGGCGTTCACCCGTCTCGAAGCCAGTCACGCCCGCCACCTGAAGGCAGTGCGCTACGCCCGCATCCACCCAAACCATCTGCCCCTGCTCAGCGAGGGGACCTGTCTGCTGCTGCGCCTCGGCCTGCTGCCGATCAACAAGGCAGAGATGGGGGGCTGAAAGATCCTTGAAAAGCAGAGAAAGGGAAAAGCGGTAAGACATTTTTTTTACCGCGAAGAACGCTAAGAAAGACGAAAGAAGGCAAAAAAATTTGAAAAAAAGATTCTTTAAATGAAACAGGGAATTGCTGTCGTTATATCTTTACTCTTCGCGTTCTTCGCGTCCTTCGCGGTAAAATTCTTTGTCTTTTCCCATAAGGGTTCCTTGAATAATCTTGTATTTCGTTCATATTCGAGGCACAGGAAAAAATTTACCAACCCCTTTTTGCTAAAAAAAATATTATGAAAAAAGATACAGTACTCCTGCTTAATATCCTCTTTGTGGCTCTTGCCGGAGTTATTCTCATCTTTCTCTTCAATGCGCCGGAGGTGACCACTCCCCATGTTCCAAAAGATGAAAATCATCAAAAATTCTTCACTATGCATAAAAAAGAGGCCGAAAAGCAGTGTGAACAGTGTCATGCTCAAGGCAAGGAATATCCACTGTCAGAAGACCATCCTCCGAAATACCGCTGTCTGCTGTGTCATATCCGCAAGTAGCAGCGAACCCCATTAAAAAAAGCGGGCGACTGGAGAAATTCTCCAGCCGCCCGCTTTTTTTTTGCAGACATTCGGGCTGTCATACCCCTGATAGATTTGTCTGCTCAGCGGGCAAGGCTCTTGTTCACCACCTCATAGACATCAGAGGAGAGTTTTTCAGCGCTGGCGATACGTTCGAGTTCCGCCTTCATCAGCGCGCTGCGCCCCGGCTCATACCTGCGCCAGTTAATCAGCGGAGAACTGAGACGGGCGGCAATCTGCGGATTGATACCGTTGAGCTCCAGAATCCGATCGGCGAGGAAGCGGTAGCCCTCTCCGTCCGGGGCATGGAAACGCACATGGTTGGCAGCGGCAAAACTACCAATCAACGAACGCACCTTGTTGGGATTAGTGAGGAGGAAGGCGGGATTATCCATCAACCCGCGCACCCGAGCGAGGGTATCCTCCAGCAGAGAGATTGACTGCAGAACAAACCACTTGTCCATCACCAGCGGATTCTGATTCCACTTCTCATAAAAGGAACCAAAAGCATTTTCCCGAACATCCCCGGGCACATTGGTCAGGCAGGCGAGCGCAGCAACAGTGTCGGTCATATTGCTGGCCTCTTCAAATTGCCGGCGGCAAAGGTCAAGGATCTCTTCCGGCAGCGGATCAAGTGCCATCAGATACCGCAGAGCTACATTTCTCAGGCTGCGACGCCCCACTTCCTGCGGGGTGACAAGATAACGGCCATCGCCCTGACTGGTTTCGTAGATGCGCTTAAAGGTTGCTTGATTCTCCCGTGCGATATGCCGCTGCACCAGCTGACGCGCCTCATGGAGAGCATCAGGATCAATGGAATCCATCTCCTGGGCGAGGGTTGTCTCAGCAGGGAGTTGCAGGGAAAGCGAAAGGAGGGCGCAGTCATCCGGCGTGCCGGTCAGACTGTTGCGTACTGCGCGCATATAGACAGGATCTATCGATACCGTCCTGCCCCCGCGAAGCTGTTCGGCAACCTCAAGGATCACCTCTGAGGCGAGCTGTGTTGCACTGTCCCAGCGGTTGAAAAGATTGCCATCAACGGCTGCCAGCCGGGCCAGCTGTCCACGATCCAGAAAAGGTTTTACCCGAACCGCTGCAGAGAAATCACGGAGCAGGGAGAGTACCGGCTCCTCGTCAGTGTGACAATTGAGGGTGAATTCCTGACAATCTTCACGCAGCTCCAACACCACTTCATGAACGCCGCCCTCCAGCTCAAGCTCGCCATTACACCCGACAAGACCAGCCTTGATCGGCATGTGGAAAGGCTGCTTTTCCTGTTGCCCGGGGGTAGACGGACACTCCTGCTCAATAATAAGATGATACTCGCCCTGCTCAGGACGCCATTCGGTTAACACCGTCAGCACCGGAGTTCCGGACTGCTTGTACCAGAGGAAGAACTGATCGAGGTTGACCCCGGAGGCATCGGCCATGGCGGCAACAAAATCCTCACAGGTTACAGCCTGGCCATCGTGGCGTTCAATGTAGAGATCCATCCCGCAGCGGAAATTCTCCGCTCCAAGCAGGGTGTGGATCATGCGGATTACCTCGGCTCCCTTGTTATAGACAGTAGAGGTATAGAAATTGTTGATCTCAAGATAGTTATCCGGTCGCACCGAGTGTGCCATGGGACCGGAGTCTTCCTTAAATTGAAAGTTCTTCAGCAAACGAACGTCATCAATGCGCTGCACCGGTCTGGAGTTCATATCCGAAGAAAACTCCTGGTCACGGAAAACGGTAAGCCCTTCCTTGAGACTAAGCTGGAACCAGTCACGCAGGGTCACCCGATCGCCGGTCCAGTTATGAAAATATTCGTGGCCAATAACCCCTTCCACACCAAGGTAATCCTGGTCCGTAGCAGAATCCGGCGAAGTCAGCACATATTTGGAGTTGAAAACGTTGAGCCCCTTGTTCTCCATGGCCCCCATATTAAAGTCGTCCACCGCGACAATCATGAATATATCAAGGTCATACTCAAGGCCAAAGACATCTTCATCCCATTTCATCGCCCGTTTCAACGAAGCCATGGCATGATCGCATTTATCCCGATTGCGTTCTTCAACGTAAATCTTCAAGGCAACTTCCCGTCCGGAGCAGGTGGTAAAGCTGTCCTCAAGGGGAACAAGACAGCCGGCCACAAGGGCAAAAAGATAGCAGGGTTTGGGAAAGGGATCCTGCCAGACGGCGAAATGGCGACCTTCTCCCGCATCTCCACTGTCAATGAGATTACCGTTGGAAAGCAACACCGGATAACGTTTTCTCTCCGCCTCAATGCGAGTGGTAAAACGGGTAAGGACATCGGGGCGGTCCGGGAACCAGGTGATCTTGCGGAAGCCCTCGGCCTCGCACTGGGAACAGTAGTTCCCGCTGGATTTATAGAGTCCCTCAAGGGCTCGATTTTCCGCCGGTTTGATCAGGGTTCGAATGACAAGGGTAAACTCGTCAGGCACGTTCGGCAAGGTAAGGACTCCATCTTCAATACAGAAGTCGTGCCGCTGCTCACCATTCAGCTCAATCCCCTGCAGCTCCAATTCTTCACCGAAAAGCTGAAGATCGGAAGATTCGCTGGTACGCCGGAAGGTACTTCTGGCGGAGACGAGGGTGTATTCTTCGTAGAGTTGAAACTCAAGCTCAATGGTATCGAGCGCAAAGGGAAAAGGCCTGTAATCGGAGAGACGGATGGTGTTGTGCTCACTCATAAATCACCTGTTTTAATTGACACATAAGTTCTTTTGGCTATAGTAAAAACTCTTCTGATTGCTAGCACAACGTACACAATTTCATAAATTTGACAACCGGGAAAATTCATGATCACCATCAACGAAAACTATCTTAAACTTCAAGCTTCTTATCTCTTCTCTGACATCGCCAGGCGGGTGACAAAGTTCCAGCAGGAACATCCAGAAAAAAACGTCATCAAGCTTGGGATCGGCGATGTCACCCGCGGGTTGCCACCGGCATGTATTGCAGCCTTTCACAAAGCCGTTGACGAAATGGCAGATGATTCCACTTTCCACGGTTATGGCCCGGAGCAGGGCTATGATTTCCTCCGCGAAGCCATCGCCATCAATGATTTTCAGAACCGCGGCACCAAAATTACCGCCGATGAGATTTTTGTCAGTGACGGTGCAAAATGCGATACGGGTAATATCCAGGAGATCTTTTCCGAAGATATTATCATCGCCATTCCCGATCCGGTCTATCCTGTCTATCTTGACACTAACGTCATGGCGGGACGCACCGGGGATTTTATTGACGGTCGCTACAAGGATATTGTCTATCTCGATTGCAACAAAGAAAACGGTTTTGTCCCGTCCCTGCCGAATCGTCCCGTTGATCTGATCTACCTCTGCTTTCCCAACAACCCCACCGGCTCCACCGCAACGAAAGAAGAGCTGCAGAAGTGGGTGGATTACGCCAAAAAGAACAAGGCAATCATCCTCTTTGATGCAGCTTATGAAGCTTTTATCCAGGACAGCAGCCTGCCCCATTCCATTTACGAGATTGACGGCGCGGAAGAGGTTGCACTGGAGTTTCGCAGTTTCTCCAAAAGTGCCGGTTTTACCGGTACCCGCTGTGCCTATACCGTTGTCCCGAAAAAATGTTCGGGCTGGGACAAAGCGGGTACTCCCCACAGCCTGCACGCTATGTGGAATCGTCGTCACTGCACCAAGTTCAACGGCGTAAGCTATCCCGTGCAGCGAGCTGCAGAGGCAGTCTATTCCGAAGAGGGAAAGAAACAATGTGAAGAGCTGATATCGTTTTATCGCACCAATGCAGAAGTGGTTTTGCAAACCATGGAAGGACTCGGCTATGAGTGCGTGGGCGGCATCAATTCCCCCTATATCTGGATTGACGGCAAGATGGACTCCTGGGAGTTCTTTGATCTGCTGCTCAACAAAGCTGGCGTAGTCTGCACCCCCGGGGCAGGCTTTGGTACCTGCGGTAATGGATATATCCGCATATCCTCTTTCAACAGCCACGAGAACGTTATCGCAGCAATGAAGCGGGTCAAGGAAGCATTGAGCTGAGAAGGATGGCAAACGGGTATCTTGAATAATCGTCCATCTTCCTGGTTACACGCAAAAATTTATCCCTGGAGGTAAGCGCTATACTCCAGGTAAGCGATAGACTCCGTGATCAAAGATGGCTGAAATAAATTTTTCCCTGTACCTCGAATATGAAAGAGATACAAGCTGTTTCAAAATTTCCAAATGTGAAAAAAAAGCGGCTGCCGGAGGGGTGACCGCTTTTTTTATGGTAACATTGAATAATCGGCCATCTTCTTCGTTACATTCAAAGATTTATCCTCCGACAAAGCGAGGAACGAGACGTCGAGGTAAGCGCTATACTCCGATATCACCCATCTGCCTGCTATAAATTCCCTCCTGTCCCTCGAATATAAACGGCATACAAGCTGTTTCAAGGCACCTTTATGACAGAACCTGTTTGGGAAGTTCTTTTTTCGGCAGAGGTGCCGGCTCGAAATGAGTATGTTCCTTCACTCCCCTCAACTGCTCTATCTCTACCTCACCATACGCTTTCAGCCAGTCAAGCACCCCTTTTACCAGCCGCTCCGGAGCCGATGCTCCAGCGGTAATGCCAATGCGACTGACACCTTCAAGCCATTGCGGGTCAATATCGGAGGCGTCATCAATCAAATGCGCCGGGATGTTACGCCGGACTGCCACCTCTTTCAACCGATTGGAGTTGGAACTGTTTTTCGAGCCAACCACAAAGATCAGTTCGGTCCGTTTTGCCAGATCGCGTACTGCATCCTGCCGGTTCTGAGTGGCGAAACAAATATTTGATCTGGGACCGCGAATATCAGGAAAACGCCGTTTGAGAGTGGCAATAATCCCGGAAATATCACTCTGCGTAAGGGTTGTCTGGGTAACATAGCCAACCTTGTGTGGATCCACCACCTGCACCTTTTCCGCTTCTTCAACCGATGCCACCACCTGCACACCATCGGGCACACGCCCCGCAGAACCCTCCACCTCCGGATGGTTATGATGGCCGATGATAAGCACATTACAGCCCTCAGCGTAATAACGTTCCACCATGCGGTGAACACTGGTAACCAGCGGACAGGTGGCGTTGACTGACAGTACATTGAGCTCGGCGGCACACCTCTCCACCGCCTTTGACACCCCGTGAGCACTGAAAATAACGACTCCGCCCTGCGGGACATCGGAAAGATACTCCACAAAGATGGCACCGGACTCCCGCAATTCTTCAATTACATGGCGGTTATGGACAATCTCGTGAAGGACATAAACCGGCTTTTGATACTCTTCAAGGCTCTGTTTTACCGTTTCAATTGCTCGTTCAACCCCGGCACAGAAGCCGCGCGGCGAAGCAAGCAGAACCTGGAATTTACGAGGGGCATCCATCAGCGAACCTCCACCCCGGCCCGGCTGACCGCGTCTTTCACCTCTTGAATCCCCACCTCCCGGCGATGAAAAATTCCGGCGGCGAGAGCTGCATCGGCATCTGTCTGCTGGAAGACATCCACGAAGTGCTGCGCACTGCCTGCGCCACTGGAAGCAATAACCGGAATGGAGACTGCTGCCTTCACCTGACGAATGAGTTCCATATCGAAACCGGCACCGGTGCCATCACGGTCGATACAGTTCAGCAGAATCTCCCCGGCCCCGAGCGCCTGGCAGGCTGTGACCAGCTGTACAACATCAAGATCGCGTCCTTCACGACCGCCGCTGACGGTACACTGATACCAGCAATATTTCTCACCATTTTCTCCAGGGATGGCGCTCTCCACAACGTGGTGACTCGTCTCTTGCCGCGACTGTACACAGACCCTGCGGGGATCAACCGAGATTACCACCGCCTGGGCACCATAAACATTGTAGATCTGCTCAATGGAACTGGTTCCAGTTTTTTCTCCGGTGCGCAGATACTCTTCGGCGGCATACACGGCATCACTGCCAATGGAGACCTTGTCTGCTCCGGCACGGAAATAAGCGGCGGCCACATCAAGCGCTGTGTATTCCTTTCCTTCACTGTCAGTAAAGCTGCGGATTCCACCACCGATGGTCAAGGGAACAAAAACATTTTTTGAGGTCTCTTTGAGCAAATCAATCATCGGCTGATCTTTCAGCGGAAAGCTTCGAAAGCCGGTAATATTGAGAAAGGTAATCTCATCGGCACCCTCTTCAAAGTAACGCTGTGCGAGAGTAACCGGCTTACCAAGGTTGCGCACCGCCCCTCCCGTGCTGTCATCACGCACGTCGTACTGATCTCCTTTGGTAACCACGAGATCGCCAGCATCGTTAGAGCGCACGTCAAGACAGGCAATAATCCGTTTCGCCATGCAGGTCTTCGTCTGATCCTGACTGCGCAGGCAGAGCGTTTCATTGTCGGAGAGGTAATTATTGAGGATATTGAGTCCTGGAGTACCACACTTTTCAGGGTGAAACTGAAAGGCCGAAACCCGTCCCCTGCTCACCGCAGAGACAAACTCACAACCGTAGTCGGTACGCGCAAGAATCCACTCCGCGGGAGTCTCCGTAACCGGAGCATGATAGGAGTGAACAAAGTAGAGTTTTTCCCCCTTCCAGCCGCCAAAGAGGGGCGAGTCCTTCTCCAGCCGCAGACCATTCCAGCCTATCGCCGGAACCGCCAGTTCTCCCTGCGGGAAACGCCGCACCTGTCCAGGAAAAATACCCAGCCCCTCTACACCCGGCGACTCCTCACTGCCGGAAAAAAGAGCCTGCATTCCGATGCAGATACCGAGAAAAGATTTATCTTCGCGAATTCTCCGGCGCAAAGGCTCCATGTAACCGCGCTTTCGCAGCTGCTCCATGGCGATACCGAAACTGCCCACACCCGGGAACACCAATTTTTCTGCGGAGAGAATCTCTTCGGGACGGTTTACATCGTCAATTTCATAACCGAGGCGAAAGATGGCATTGCGAATACTGCGCACATTTCCCGCACCATAATCAAGCAGTGTTACCTTCATCTTCTCACCTCACTCATCTTCGAGGGTATAATAAAAACCCTCGGCACATTTTCTACAGAGAATTCTGCCATCCTTCTCCACGTCACGGTGATCCTGCACCCAGTCACCGCAGCCTTCGCACTGTACGCGGCGGGTCGGACGACCGGGCATGTCAGCCTCAGGAATCTCAACTTTCACATGCTCCACCTTGAAGAGCTCCTCCTCCGGCATGATGCGGTAGGCCTCGAGCTGGCGGACATATTTGTCTTCCATTTCTTTACAATAAAGTTTCGACCCCTCCCGGGCCTCCTCCAGTGCCGTTATCCGCACTGCCTTCCCTGTCTCCAGATTGACGAAAGTAGCAGCCATTACACCGTGGTCGAGAAATTTCATCGATCTTTTACCGAGACTGCAGCCGGTTACCGACTGAATAGCATCGGTGGCACATCTGTCTATTTCGACATAAATGCAGAACTTCTTGCGGTCAACACCCCTGGGATCTTCAATTTTAATCAGAGAGAGGGCGAGGAGAGACATCCGCACTCCTATCACCTGCCCGGCGCAGATATGCCCGTGAACCCGGGTGGACTCTTCAAGCAGTTCTTCAAAGGTTTGCATAGTAATGGAATGGTGGAGGGGAAATGGAAAAAGGCCATTCCCTGCGGGAACGGCCTTTTTGAAATAATGTTTCTCTCTCGAAAAGACCGACGAGAACATATTTCTTGAGCTTGCCGGAGAGAAACCCGGGCTGTACGCCCCGGGAATCCGGGCGCTGAATTAATTTACAGCGTCAGACAGCTTGGAGCCAGCTTTGAATTTAACAATGTTGCGAGCCGGAATATCAATGGTCTTGCCGGTCTGGGGATTACGGCCAGTACGTGCTTCGCGCTTGGATACAGAAAAAGTGCCAAAGCCGACGAGGGTAACCTTGTCACCTTTTTTCAACGTCTCTGCAATAGTGGCAAGAGTGCCGTTTAGAGCCTTTTCGGCATCTGCTTTGCTGATGTCTGCAGCATCAGCAATACTTTCGATGAGTTCCTTCTTGTTCATGATTCCTCCCTGCGGGTTCTTCTTGTGCCGGACACCGAAATGGCCTCCGACTGTTTGAATAATACAGCCATTTATTTCTGGGTACCTTGAATAATCAGTCTTTCGCCCATTTTCTTCGTTACAGTAAAAAATTTATCCTCACAGGTAAGCACTGGACTCCAGGTAAGCGCTAGACTCCGTGATCAACCATGGCTGTAATAAATTTTCTCCTGTGCCTCGAATATGAACGAAATACAAGATTATTTAAAGGTCCCTTCTGCTTTACGTAAACGATATTGCTTGCACTCTTCTCATCCGTCAAAAGCCTGCTTTCAATGGAACAAGAAAAAAATTAGAGGCCTCTTGAATAATTAGATACTCCAAGATCCTTTAAAAAACGCCGTAACCCTTTATCTGCGGGCTATTGCGCTTATAAGAAGGCACCATAATTGAATAGCCATAACGAATCAAGAAAAAATTTGTACCCAACACGCCCCTATGCTGATATTTTTACTTTTTCAGCATTCCCGACGGTTACAAAGGGTTATTACCCCTTTTTTGCTCTCACTGAAAGATTCAGAGCGTATAAGTGGTAGCAGAATAGCACGAATCTCTGGGGTAATACTTTGTTTTTCTGCTGTTTCACCTTCATTCCCCCATAATTCGAGATGGATGCCTCCGACTACAGGTTTTACCCGCGCCAGCGGCAGCCCCAGCTTCTTCAGCGCTGTCTCTGCCCTGCCTGTAAGCTCAAGGGCTTCTCTGGTAATTTTTTTACCCTGCGGCAGCCGGGTGGCAAGGCAGGAATCTGAAGGCAGCAAATAATTAGATAAATGAAACGCTTCTGCCAGCTGCCGAACCTCCGCCTTCCCAATCGCGGCATCCGCCAGCGGCGTAAGGATCCCCTCTTCCTCCACCGCCTGCAGGCCTGGCCGAGCCTCAAAAAGATCATCTTTATTGGTACCGTCCAGCAGTACTGCGACACCCAGGCTGGCAGCTATGGGTTTCAAACTGATATAAAGGTGTTTTTTGCAGATATAGCAGCGCTTCTCATCGTTGACTGCAAAACCGTCATAGAGCAGCGGATGAAGCACGACCTCAATTAACTCTCCACGTTCCGGAAAGTTCTCTTTATATATTTGCTGTACCATTATCTGACGTGCAGGCGTCTCAAGGATCGACTTTCCGTGAATGGTCACGACGTTCTCTGCCCCGAGAGCCTCAACGGCCAGCTTCAACAGGAGGGTGGAGTCAACCCCGCCGGAAAAAGCCACCGCCACCCGACTATGGGATCGCAGACTCGCAAGCAGAGTTTTACAGACCTGTTTCAAGGTGTCATCCTTAAATATTATCGGGCTCTCCTTGACAGACAGCGTTTCATCTTCCATATTTTACATTATCCAGAACAGATTAACTTAAAGGTCCTTTGAGATCTTCTCACGGAGCAGGATGACTGCTCCAGGTTTCCCGTTTCTTCCTTCCAACCACATAAATTCATGCCAGAGCAGAAAAAAAAGATCGACACCGTCCGCAGAGACATTGACACTATCGACAACACCTTCCTTGATCTCCTCAAAAAGCGTCTCGACTGCGCCAAAGAGATCGGCAGATTGAAAAACACCGAAAAGCGGGCCAAGTGGGACCCGCTGCGGGAAAAACAGATCTACGATCGTCTCCTTGCCACCAACGCAGGTATCTTTCCCGAGGATGCTCTGAAATCAATTTTTCATGAAATCATTACCACCTGCCGCCTCTCCCAAAAGAGAGCAGAGGTCGCATTCCTCGGCCCCGAGGGCACCTTCAGCCACCTTGCCGGAATGGAGAATTTTGGTCACTCCGCAGACTACAAAGCCTGCGAGTCCATTGATGAGGTCTTTGCCGAGGTAGAAAAAGGCCGCACCCAGTATGGCATAGTTCCGATGGAAAATTCAATCGAGGGGGCAGTTTTCTCCACTCTCGACTGCTTTATGAAATATAACGTAAAAATCTGCGGCGAAGTAAACCTCAAGATCAGTTATAATCTCGTCTCAAGATCCGGCAACATAGAGGATATCCAAACCGTCGCCTCCCACTTTCAACCGCTGGCTGAATGCCGCGGGTGGTTACGCAAACAACTGCCAGACATTCCCACCCTGCCGGTATTCTCTACCGGAGTGGCAACGCAGATGGCCGTGAACAACCCGCATACAGCTGCCATCGCCTCCTCACTGGCCATCAAGACCTGTGAATTGCAGGTTGTCATCAAAGGGATTGAGGACAGACCGGGCAACACAACCCGCTTTCTGGTCATCGGCAAAGAGTCTCCGGCACGCAGCGGAGCCGACCGAACTTCCCTGCTCCTCGGCCTCATGGACCGCCCCGGAGCCCTGAGTGAAATCCTCACCATAATCTCAGAGATGAATATCAATCTGGTCAAGATTGAGTCTCGTTCCATCAAAGGAAAGCAGTGGAAGTTCCTCTTCGTCCTCGATATGCTCGGTCATATTGAAGACCCGTCCATTGCCGAAACAGTGAAACGCCTGCATGAGAAATGTTCGTGGTTTGAATGGCTCGGCTCCTATCCGCAGTTCAACCCGCGGCAGGCCGATTCAGCCACCGATCTTTGACATGCCACCGTTGCAGCGACTCTTCTCTACAACATCCTGGACTGTGCTCAACTGGTGACCTTTTGGTTTGTTGAAGATTGCGTCGCGAATAGCATTGCGCACAACGTCGTCACTGACACCACCGCGAAGCAGAACACGCAGATCTGTTTCAATATCGTGCAACAGACAGGGGCGTAACCGCCCCTCTGAAGTGAGACGCAGGCGGGTACACTGGTCACAGAAGTGGTGGCTGATCGGGCTGATGAAACCAAGTGTTCCTTTCCGGCCCCCGGAACTGAAGGTATAGAGTTTTGCCGGGCCGGAACTGCGTTGTTTCTCAGAGGGCTCCAGTGAACCAATGGTACGAATCTTTTTCATAATCTCATCGGAATCGCAGAAGCGGCCCTGGCTCCAACTCCCAGCATCCCCGGCAGGCATAAATTCAATAAAGCGTATCTGAAAAGAATGCTCAAGGGAAAGACGGGCGAAATCGAGGAACTCATCATCATTTATCCCTTTCATGGCCACGGCGTTCAGCTTAACCTTGAAACCGAGACGTTCCGCCGTGCAGATCGATTCCCACACCTTGTCAAAAAAGTCCCGCCCGGAGATCTGCTTGAATTTGTCCCGCTGCATGGTATCAAGGGAAATATTGACCTGATGTACACCGGAGGCCAGCAGATCTTCGGCATACTCTCCAAGCAGAACGCCGTTGGTTGTCACCAAAACCTGATTAAGACCATCTATTTTTGACAGCTCCTTGATAAAATCAAGAATTCCACGCCGTACCAGAGGCTCGCCGCCAGTAAGGCGGAGTTTACTCATTCCCATTCCGACGGCGATACGCACCACGCGCAACAGCTCTTCATAGCTGAGGAGTTCATCATGGCGCAGGAAGTTCCCGTGTTTTACCGGATTTCCCTTACCGTCGTGCTCCGGCATACAGTACATGCAGCGCAAGTTGCAGTGATCCGTGACGGAGAGACGCAGGTAGGAGATTGTTCGGGAAAACTGGTCGACAAGGGGGGAAATAGATTGTATTTTCTCGCTCATGTTAATGTACTCAAAGTATTATAAGGAAAGGTTTGTAAGATACCAATCACATAGTACTGCAGAAATCCCGCCGTGCAAGCGGATAAAAGGAACCCCCTGAAGACCTGCCCCCCTACGCCCATGCTTACCCTTGCCATAGAAAGCTCCTGTGATGACACCGCCGTAGCGGTGATGAACGGTGATTGCCTGCTCGCCAGCCTGCGCAGCGGCCAGGAGGATATCCACAGCCGTTTCGGCGGTGTGGTTCCAGAACTTGCATCCCGTGAACACCTCAGGGCTGTCCAGCCGCTCACCGAAGCAACGCTGCAGGAGGCCGGTGTCTCACTTCCCGATATTGAACTGATTGCGGCCACCCAGGGGCCAGGCCTTGTCGGCTCACTGCTGGTGGGCTTCAGCTTTGCCAAGTCTGTCGCCCATGTCACTGGAATTCCATTTGTATGTGTGGATCACATGGCAGGACATATTCTCTCTGCTTTTCTCGGCGAAACCAACCCGGTTTTTCCCTATATCTCTCTGACCGTAAGCGGGGGCACCTCGGCGATCTACCTTGCGGAGAGTTTCACCCGTTTCCGCTGCCTCGGCCGGACCCGCGACGACGCCGCAGGAGAGGCTTTTGACAAGGTGGCAAAACTCCTCAATCTCTCCTACCCCGGCGGCCCGCAGGTTTCAAAACTGGCGGCAGAAGGCAACTCCGCCGCCTTCAAGTTTCCCCGCTCCTGGCTCGGAGACTCCTTTGACTTCAGTTTCAGCGGCCTGAAAACTTCCGTACTCAACCAGGTCAACCGTTTCCGTCAGAAAGGAGAAGAGGTTCCCGTCAACGATATATGTGCCTCCTTCGAGGCAGCAGTAGTAGAGGTCCTGACGGTGAAAGCCCTCAAGGCTGCGCTGGAAAACAGGGTTGAGGATATCGCCACAGGCGGCGGCGTCAGCGCCAATCTCGCCCTGCGCGAATCCCTGGCAAAGGCCTGTACAACAAACGGCCTCAAATTCCATGCCCCGCCGCTCACCTTCTGCACCGATAACGCTGCAATGATCGCCCTCGCCGGACAACATCAGTTTGCTGAAAACGGCGCCTGTGAGAACCTGCTTGACACAGACGTCTATTCACGCTCTTTTCTCGGGCAGTGATAGATTTTGAAAAATATCGCTATAACAAGAAGAAATAGAAATAAAACAAGAAAGGACATAACTTTATGACGCAGTATGGAAAACAGGCGTATGACACCCTGCAGAAATACCATCTTGCTCCCAAAAAACGCTTTGGGCAGAACTTTCTTGTCCATAAAACCACAGCAGAAGCCATCGTCGCCGCAGGGGATATCAAGCCGGAAGAGACCATAGTGGAGGTAGGCGTAGGTCTCGGCGCACTCACCCTGCCGCTTGCAAAGACAGCAAAGCGGGTCTGTGGCTTTGAGATCGACAGCGGACTTGTGCGCTTTCACCGTCAGGCCAATGACCTGCCGGAGAACGTCACTCTCATCCACAAAGATTTTCTTGATGTAGATCTGGAAGAGGTTTGCAACAGTTGCGCCAACGAGAGTGGCAAGTTGAAGATTCTCGCCAACCTGCCCTACTCCATCTCCAACCCATTCATCTTCAAGCTGGTCGATGACGCCCGTTATCTTGAGAGCGTCACGGTAATGCTGCAAAAGGAGGTGGCATTACGCCTCGCGGCTCAGCCGGGCAGCAAAGAGTATGGCGTACCGACCATCCTGCTCGCCTCCTGCGCCACCGTGAAGCAGAAACTGATGCTCCGGCCGGATGAGTTTTATCCGATGCCAAAGGTTGATTCCATCGTCATCACCATCAATTTTGGCATCACCGCCCCCGGTATCCCCCCGCAGGAGAGCTACAACTATCCCCTCTTCAAAGAAATCGTCCGCACCACCTTCAACCAGCGCCGCAAGACCATCGGCAACACCTTCGCCAATGTTCCCACCTTGCGCAGACTGGCCGGCACAGATCGTAATGCAGCAAAGACGCTGGCCGCCGCACTCCTGGAAAAGGCGGGGATTGATCCGGGCACCCGCCCTGAGACCCTCTCCGCAGAAAAGTTTATCGAACTGAGCCAGATTACTGGTGCCGCACTGTAGGGGACCTTGAAACAGCTTGTATTTCGTTCATACTTACGGCGCAGGAAGAACTTTCCCGCAGGTATATTAGTACCGTAGTACAGCGTAAAACATAAGCTTTCGCACAAACGATAATCTGCTATAATACCCTAAAAACAGTTAGGGGACTATATGGCACCACGTTATCGAGTAACATTGACCGGGGAAGAGCGACAATAT
>Ga0172378_10001397_pt1 | contig 22257 bp, 28 predicted proteins | sample GrowelOW332metaG_FD_119755 | JGI IMG/M metagenome (GOLD analysis project Ga0172378, IMG submission 119755) | Groundwater microbial communities from an aquifer near a municipal landfill in Southern Ontario, Canada - Pumphouse #3_1 metaG | ecosystem: Environmental > Aquatic > Deep subsurface >... | reverse complement strand
GACTGTTATACAATCCAAGGGCTGCCCCATAGATGTTTTGGCGGTCGGGATTGTTCCCGACACACAAAATCTTTGGTTCTGCCGGATTGTTGATGTCAAGGGTAAACTCATCGCCTGTCATCACCCAATAGAGTTGCGGGCTTATCATTCGAGATAGCGGTATTTTTGCCGATGCGATTTGCCCCATTAACTGGTCAGCAGCACCGCCGAGCCACGCATCCATAAAGGGAGAGAGGTAGTTTTCGAGGTCGGGATAAGAGGTGAGGATAGGAAAAATATCCTCGTACCGTTTATTCAGAAACTCAATAGCGTGCGGAAAGGTGCAATACTTACCGTTGTCATGAATGCGCAAGTACCAGATTATGGCGGCGAACAAAATTATTGGAGACTCCACGAAAAAATCGCCCTGCTTCTGTACCCACGTGCGATTAAGGTTTAACATGATGGTATAGGCACTCTCGTAAGCATCGGAAATATCTGTCATAAAATCGGGGTGGATGGGATTACAACGATGACTACGGCGTGGGTCATCGAAGTTAATTACATAGAACTTCGGAGGTACTTTATATTGCTCGTTATTGTCCTGTAAATGATTATAGGCAATAACCGATAGGTCAGGATATTTGAAGTCGTAAATATATTGAGAAAAGCCCTTTTCAATTTGCTGCTTTATGAAATTATTAACCACAGCATAGGATTTACCTGAACCGGGCGTACCCAACACGATGGTCGCACGAAACGGATTAACAACGTTAATCCATCCCTTCCACATCTTTTTCTTATACCAGAAACGAGTAGGTAAATTGATGGAATACTCATTCTCCATTAATTTTGTCTCCTGCATAAAACTTTCGTTCTCACAGTTAAATACGTCGTCCATCATGCTATTTTTGAGCAATCGGCTCATATATAGTCCTGCCATTAGCAAACAGATATAGCCCACCGCCATCGTAAAGATATAGAGTGCGGCGTTCGCTACCATCGGTAGTGGCAGAGCCAATACCCACCAATTAAGAAAGAAAAAGACGAAGCCAACACCTAAATAAGTGTTGATTTTTCGCCAAGTTATCTTTTCTTCTTTTACCCCTTTTGTACCCAAACAGGAGAGTGCCAGCAGTAGCACACAAAATAGTTTAGTGTAGATAATAGAACCGAACAGCCCCGCCGTTCGGTCAAAGTTCATCAAGATTTTATCTACTACACCGATGTTTATACCCCATAGTTGCATTGCTTCATAGCAATACCAATAGATATTCATCACGACAAATATTATACTCACGGCACGCAGAAAATCCATTATTTTCGCCAGTGCTCTCAAATCATCTTCTTGTTGCATTTCTTTGTTTTTTAAGTTTTTAAATTCCTCTTGTTTTTCTCTTCTTGCGTTGCATTCTACGGCGAAACGCCTCTTCTTCGGGATCTGTTCCGTGGCTTTCGATCGGCATATCTAAGACTGATCCGATAAGTGAATCGCCCTCTTGTTCATAGTTATCTCGCTCAAATGTAGGTGTAACGGCTTCATGCGACTGTACCTGTGTGGTGACAGGATGAGGATTGGTAAACATCTCCTGAAAAGTGTTTGCCGAAAACTCCTTGCCCAACCGTGAACCGTTGAATACGCAGCCACAATTATGATCTACGAACGTCACACCATAGATACGCCCCGTTTCATTTTGGCGGAACAGCACATCAATCCCTTTTTGTGATAGCTCCTTTTCCAATCCGGCACGGTCTGGGTGCTTACTTATTGCCGCCAGTATTGTCTGTTTGGTTTGCCCCCCTAACCGCTTATCCTTTATTTCCGTCTTGGATTGTTCTATCCGTTTTTGCAGGGCTTCATTACCTGCAACCTTCCCAAAAAGTGAAGATTTAAACGAATTACCCACCTTATTACCCTTGTCGTCGGTTGCCGAATAGACGATACCGTTGTATGGTTTCCCTTTGACTTCACCCTTTACCTCTTCCATACCTATATTATATAGGGAGAGCAAAGAGCGGTACTCGTTGAAACTTTGAAATTTATAAAACTTCATCAGTGGTACGATGACCGATGCTACCTGCTTTTTGATATTTCCCTCATCGGGGTTCACTTTACGATAGCGATACCCTTCGGTCTGTTTCTGCTTCTCAGCAGGTAGCAGTCCGTACTTTTGTTCCAACGCTCGTGTGATTTTCTTGCTGTTAAAGAAGTTATTGCTGTCGCTAATCTTCTTACCCTGTTCATCTACACCCAACGTAACAATATGGATGTGGTGACGTGAGATGTCCTCGTGCTTGTAAACCACGTAAGGTTGGTTTCCATACCCCATTTTTTCGAGATACTCGGCAGCGATAACGGCAAGTTGTTCATCGGACAGTCTATCGTCGGGATGAGGGTTGAGCGAGATATGAACAATGGGCTTGCGTGTCTGGATGTGGGCAGGCATCCGGCTCTCAAAATCTCTCATGCAGGCGTGCATGTCTACTGTGCCATCGGCGTTGGTAAGTACTTTATTTGTTCCTAATACCTTGCCTTCACCCTCATCTACCTTCTCTTGGTTGTATGCCAGCGCTCCAAAAAGAGAACTTCCGAAACTTATTTTTGCAACCATTTCTCTCTAAATTCATTGGTTAAGAACACGATTTCTTTGACTATACAACCCAGTTCCTTCGTCTCTTTTTCGAGTTTAAAGAGCATGGCAAGAGCCTTTTTCTCCGTAAAATTGGACTTCAATTCCTTTACTACTTGGTTGTAGTTCACCCCAATGGAACGAAATTGCCCGAACAATTCAGATAGCTTTTGGTAGTAATCAAGTAGCGTGCTATCTACTTTTACTACCCTGAAGCTCTCGTTAAAGACTCGTGCTCGGATAAAAGCGGACTTAGAATATAGCCCCGATAGCTCGAACATCGTGAGAAATTGAGCGTGCTCAGTGGCGGTAAAATTGACTGAATAACGAAATTCGGTCTTCTCTTGTGAGAATTTTAGCTTCCGTTTTTTTTGATTCATATTACTTATGGATTTTAGTGGTGTCGCTGACGAACCACCATTCGAGTAAAGTGCAACTTTCATTAAAGAAAAACCGACTTCGGAGGTTTTTCCGCCCTCTGCAAGAGCAAGGGTTTCATGCTGCATCGGCTCCGCCGTGCTGCATGAGACATACCTTGCTCTTTGCTTTGAGCAAAGAAAATCCGTCTTGATAGACGGATATTGGAAATCTCGAAAGTAATGCTTCTCCGCATTGTGGGTATTGTGTGCCCAACAATCGAAAGTAGTACCATTTACTCGGAAATGATTGGTTTGTCAGCTTGGGTGCAAAATTACTATCTATTGATGGATAATTGATTAGGACAATCGGAGACAAATATATCCATAGCGGAGACAAATGTACGCAGTTAGCAAAAGCGTGGTGTTTGTTCTAAAAGATGCCTATATATTTGTTCCGTCGAAGATTCAAACGAAGGGTCAAACGAACAAAAGTATAGGTCGGCGAGGACACAAATGAGCGAGTATTCAGATATGCGAATGTATGAACGGACGAAGATGGAAACGAACGAAGATACGAATGGATAAATATAGAAATGGGCGAAGATATAGATGAACGAACGCAGGTTCAAACATGCGAAGGCATGAAAGAACGTAGGCATAAATGTATAAGAGGGCAAATATGCGACGGTATAAACAAGCGAAAGCTCAAATGTGCGAAAATAGAAATAGATGCAGGTGCATACCTGCGAAGAGATATATGTTTAACTAATTAAAAAATAAGAAGATGAAAAAGAAACCAGTATTTATCGCTTTCTCCACTCAGAAGGGTGGCGTAGGCAAAACAACCTTTACGGTCTTGGCGGCAAGTTATCTCCACTACCTGAAAGGGTACAACGTGGCGGTGGTGGATTGCGATTACCCACAGCACAGTATCAATATGATGCGTAATAGAGATATTACGCTGTTAGATACCAATGTTGCTCTACACGAGCTGGCTATGGCACAATTCTCTAAAATAGAAAAAGCCACCTATCCTATTTTATGTACTTCTCCAGAGAAGTGCATAAGTTCCGTTCAAAAATTAGTAGCAAAGAGCGATGTCGAGTTTGATTTTATCTTCTTCGACCTGCCGGGCAGCGTAAATAATCCCGCCGTATTGGAGACTCTTTCACAGATGAACTACATTTTCACCCCCATCGCTGCCGATAGAATATCATTGGAGAGTACCTTGTCTTTTGCCACAGTAGTAAAGACCTTGATTGTGAACGACCCCGAAACTTCATGTAATGGTATCTATCTTTTCTGGAATATGGTGGACGGTCGGGAGAAAACGAACCTATACGGTGCTTATGAAGCGATTATCAGAGATTTGGATATGCCTATTCTTAAAACGTTCGTCCCCAATACGACGAAGTACAAAAAAGAAGGAGCCGACGATGGAGCAATCCTATTTCGTTCCACGATTTTCCCCGCTTCCCGTGTATTGCTCAAAGGTAGCCGATTAGCAGAATTGATAGATGAGATTTTAACTACCGTAAAGATTGTCGATAATGGAGAGTAAAAAAGTAGATGCCTTGAAAATGCAGAAAATGATAGCAAAAGGTTTCCAATTGGACGATGACGAACCTATACCGGAAGAGAGCATCCCTCTGCCACAAGAGCGACCGCAGGAGGTGGATCACAAAAAAGAACCTCCCATAACAGTTGAGCGGGCGAAAAGAAAAACAGTGTCTAAAGGGGATTACGAAACGCTCTTCATTTTCAAGAACGACCTAAAAGAACGCAAAACCATCTATGTAGCTAAAGAGGTACAAGAAAAATTAGCAGAGATAGTTATGTCGATGAAGAAACAGGAGATAACCATAGGCATCTATGTAGAAAATATCATCCTGCACCATTTTGAGATGTACAAAGATGAGATAAACACTCTGTATGAAAGTAAAATCCAAAAACCATTGTAGCGATGAAGCAGATAATCACAATATTAGTCCTTGTTGGAATGGCATACGTCGGTAGTGTACACATCGTTCTCTTTATTAGTAAGTATTACCTTCGGATTGTAGCTTTCTATAAGGATATGAAAACCTTTTTTAGAAGCAGAAAAGAGGGTAATCGTATTATCGAGATAAAAATACGAGAGCCGACAAAATCGGCGACAAAACCCGAAGCCATTCCCATCATCACTCCCGTGTCTGAACCTGTGAAGCAGGAGGCTATAACGACAGTTACTACGGATATGGGCAAAGAGCAAGGCGCTGAGACGGTGGCGGACACCACACCGGATAAAATCTCGAAAGAGGAAACATCGGATAATGAAGTACAGGGAGAGACTCTTTTTATTTCCCTCAATATTGAGGGAAAAGAGTATAACTCTTCCGATGAGGTCAGCGCCGAGGAGCTGGAAGTAATGGGTCGCACTTTGTCAAATACTGCGGCATCAATAACAGATGAGATAGCTACCGCAAAAACCCTCTACAAGCTGAAAGATACACCGTTTATGGATGAAATCAATGCCGTGGTAGGCAAACGGATAAAGGGCTTATTTGACAACATAGTGGAACAAGCCCCTAAAATAGCGAAGTCAGGAGATTATGATTATTCACGATATATTAAATAAAAAGCAATGCAAAAACCAATTTATATAACATTTGCCTCGCCCAAAGGGGGAGTTGGCAAAACAACCCTAACCACATTGATGGCGAGTTATCTGCACTATACAAAAGAATATAATGTAGCGGTGATAGATTGTTGCTATCCCGAATACGGCTTAGACTTCTTGCGTCGAAATGAGATAGAGAAGATAACTAAAGACAATTACTATAACCGTAAAGCCCAGAAGCAATTTACCGCCAAGAACAAGAAAGCCTATCCTGTCATCAATACAAGGGTGGAGACGGCTATCGAAGAGGCGGAAAAGCTACAAGGGGCTGATATTATTCTATTTGATATGCCGAACATTATGAGTGGTAAAGCAGTGTCACTCTTTGCGGAGATGGAGTGTATCGTATTTCCGCTTATGGGCGGAACGATGTATATTAATACTTTGCAATCTTTTGTCGAGGCGATTAATCAGCTCGTTATCACCACGGGAAAAGGAAAGATTAAGGCAATGTATCTGCTCCGAAACAGGGTCAATAATTGGGACGGGATTGAGTTTACAACAGCGTGTGAAGCCTTGGCTGCTGACACGGGAACGACTTTGCTAAACTCCACTTTATCGTATAGTTGCCACTACCAAAAAGACATATTCTGTTCCAAAAAGCAAGATATATGTGTCAGTACCCTATTCCCTTTTGACAAACAGTTGCCCTGCATTGAACAACTTCGGGGCTTTATGCAAGAGATGGAGCAAATAGTAGGCAAGTTATGTGGGAAATACTGATTGTCGCCTGTCTGTCCTACGGGATATGGCTTGTCGGTGATGCGGTGTATCGTAGACTTCGACCAAAGAAAAAAACGCTTCCTAAGAAACCAAAACGACACCTCTCTGGGGAACAATTATTAGGTAAGTGTCGCTATGAGGTAGGACAAAAGCAGACAAATGTATCCACTTATCCGAAAGCGGAACAAGCTATGGATAAAGAACATATATTTGCTCCCGATAAGAAAAACGAGTCACCCGAACCACTCCATTATGAGGAGTCGAACGAGGAGTTCTCAGGGTTGGAAATACCAGTTGTGTCATTGGAGTACGATCCAGAGACAGTGGAAAATGATAACTCTAATCTTGGGGAAGAGGCGGAGGAAATCATACCTGCTGCCGACGGGAAAGTGGAATTAGCGGTAGGCGATGGTGTTAATTGGGAGGCATGGGCAGAGGCGTTGAGTGTGATTAGTCGCACAGATGCTACCCCAGACCAGATAGCGAAAGCCGGAGAGCTACTGCATCAGTCCGAGGGCAACGACATCGTGGATAAGTTACGAAGTGAGCCGCAGCGATCACAGAGAGTTGATGAACTGATATGCTCCTACTTCGAGAGACGATCCAAGGTGAGGATAACGGAAGAGAACCCTTTCGCCGAAACCACAGGGGTGGCGGGTGACTTTGATATTAGAAACTACATAAATTAAAAAGATGAGAAAAATTGATTATGGATAGTGCGATGAGTGCCTCCACTAAAATCCAAAAGTAAAAACAGTATTAACCGCCGTGAGGATTATCCAACCTCACGGTACAAATCAGAAATCATTTTATGACTAAGAAACAGATTTTATTCTCGGCAGCCTGCATCTTGGCTGCATCCTCCGCAATGGCACAGGGAAACGGCATGGCGGGTATCTCCGAAGCCACCAATATGGTGACATCATATTTTGACCCTGCTACCAAACTTATTTATGCCATCGGAGCCGTCGTGGGTTTGATTGGTGGAGTTAAGGTGTATGGGAAGTTTTCTTCGGGCGACCCCGATACATCAAAGACCGCAGCCTCGTGGTTCGGTGCGTGTATCTTCCTGATTGTAGCCGCTACCATTCTCCGCTCATTCTTCTTATAATATAAGGTTATGGCAGAGTTTCCAATCAATAGAGGGATTGGAAAATCGGTTGAGTTCAAAGGGCTGAAAAGTCAATATTTGTTCATCTTCGTGGGTGGACTGCTGGCGACTTTCGTCCTTTTTGTAATCATGTACATGGTTGGTATCAACCAATGGGTATGTATTGGTTTCGGGGTGGTTGCCGCATCAGTTCTGGTGTGGCAGACCTTCGCTCTGAACGCCAAATATGGTGAACATGGGCTAATGAAAGTAGCCGCCACCAAGAGCCATCCCAAGTACATCATCAACCGCCGAAAATTCCCTCGACTAATCAAACGTAAGAAGATATGAGACAAACATTAAAAGCAACCACCTTAGAGAGTAAGTTTCCGCTACTCTCAGTGGAACACGATGTAATCGTGAGCAAGGATGCCGATATAACGGTAGGGTTTCGGGTAGAACTACCCGAACTCTACACCGTCACCTCGGCAGAGTATGAAGCCATTCATGGCTCATGGGTCAAGGCAGTAAAGGTGCTGCCGGATTATAGTATAGTGTACAAACAGGATTGGTATATAAAGGAGAGCTACACCCCGAAAATTGACGGAGATATGAGTTTTCTATCCCGTTCATTTGAACGTCATTTCAATGAACGCCCCTTTTTGAACCATATCTGTTATCTGTTCCTGACCAAAACCACCAAAGAGCGGAGTCGTACCCAAAGCAATTTTTCGACCCTTTGTCGTGGATTCATTATCCCCAAAGAAATTAAGGATAAGGAAGCGATAACAAAGTTTTTGGAGGCAGTCGGACAGTTTGAAAGCATTATGAATGATAGTGGTTTTGTGAAACTGCATCGCCTGACCACCGACGAAATCGTCGGGACGGACACGCAGGCAGGAGTTATCGAAAAACATTTCTCGTTGTCCCAAACCGACACCACTACGCTCGAAGATATAGCGATGAGTGCCGACGGAATGCGTATCGGGGATAACTATCTCTGTATGCACACCCTTTCGGATGTGGAGGATTTGCCCAGTACGGTGGCTACCGATATGCGATACGAAAAACTTTCGACCGATCGCAGCGACTGCCGCTTATCCTTTGCCTCACCTGTTGGGTTGATGCTATCATGTAACCACGTCTATAATCAATACTTATTTATAGATGACAGTGCGGCGAACCTACAAAACTTTGAGAAAGCCGCAAGGAATATGCACTCTCTATCGAGGTATAGCAGAAGCAACCAAATTAATAAAGAATGGATAGAACAGTATCTAAATGAGGCTCATAGCTATGGACTGACTTCTATCCGTGCCCATTGTAATGTGATGTCGTGGAGTGACGATAAAGAGGAACTCAAACACATCAAAAATGATGTGGGTAGCCAGTTGGCTCTTATGGAGTGTAAGCCCCGACACAATACGGTGGATGCACCAACATTATTCTGGGCAGCCATTCCCGGCAATGCTGCCGACTTTCCTGCGGAAGAGAGTTTTTACACCTTCATCGAACAAGCGTTGTGCTTTTTCACAGGAGAAACTAACTACAAAAACTCTCCTTCACCCTTTGGTATTAAGATGGTGGATAGGGTAAGCGGTAAGCCGCTGCACTTAGATATCTCCGATTTGCCAATGAAAAAGGGAATTATAACCAACCGAAACAAATTTGTTTTAGGACCAAGCGGCAGCGGAAAATCATTCTTTATGAACCACCTTGTACGCCAATATTACGAGCAGGGGACGCACGTGGTACTCATCGACACCGGAAATTCTTATCAAGGACTTTGTGAGATGATAAACCGAAAGACGCACGGGCAGGATGGTGTTTATTTCACCTACACCGAAGAGAAGCCTATCTCATTCAACCCATTCTATACGGACGACTACATCTTTGATGTAGAGAAAAAGGATAGTATCAAAACATTGCTGCTCACCCTATGGAAGAGTGAAGATGCCCAAATATCCAAGACAGAATCTGGCGAGCTGGGAAGTGCAGTAACGGCGTACATTGATAGAATAAAGGCAGACCGAACTATTACACCAAACTTCAATACTTTCTATGAATTTATGCGGGATGTCTATCGCAAAGATTTAGATCATAGGGATATAAAGGTAGATAAAGAAGATTTTAATATCGACAACTTTCTGACAACGCTCAGGCAGTATTATCGTGGTGGACGATTTGACTTTCTTTTGAACTCTAATAAGAACATCGACCTACTCTCTAAACGCTTCATAGTCTTTGAAATTGATGCGATTAAGGAAAATAAAGAGCTTTTCCCTGTGGTAACAATCATCATAATGGAAGCCTTTATCAACAAGCTACGACGACTGAAAGGTGTCAGAAAACAGCTTATCGTGGAGGAGGCTTGGAAAGCTCTTTCATCTGCTAATATGGCAGAGTATCTTCGCTATATGTACAAAACAGTTCGTAAATATTTCGGTGAAGCGATAGTTGTAACACAGGAGGTGGACGATATTATTTCAAGTCCCGTGGTTAAAGAAGCAATCATCAATAATTCTGATTGCAAAATTCTCCTCGACCAACGAAAGTACATGAACAAGTTCGATGCTATTCAAGCCCTATTGGGACTTACCGACAAAGAGCGAGCACAGATACTCTCCATCAATATGGCAAATAATCCGAGCCGACTATATAAAGAGGTGTGGATCGGACTGGGCGGAACACAGTCAGCCGTCTATGCCACAGAAGTTTCGGCGGAAGAGTACCTTGTGTACACCACTGAAGAACTTGAAAAGATGGAAGTTATGAACCTATCCGAAAAGCTCGGCGGAGATATTGAAACGGCGATAAAACAACTTGCAGACCAAAAACGAAGTAAAAAATAAAACCAATCAAAATGAATACAATTTCAAAAGAGCAACTATTACAGTTGGCGAAATGTACCCTTGCCATTACGACCATTTTCCTGACCGCTTGTGGTGATATAAAAGAGGTAGATATAGGTGAAATATGTGGTAACTGGGTCAGCACCACCGGAAAACCCGACGTACTAATTTTCAAAGAGGGCGATATTTTCAAACTTACCCTGTTCCGAAAAAAGAGCGTTACTCGAAAGATTAAGCCCGAAACATTTTTGATTGTACAAGAGAATGACAACCTGTTTATCAATACAGGGTTTCGGATTGATATAGCATATAATGAGGTTACCGATGTGCTGACCTTCTCACCAAATGGCGACTATACCAGAGCAAGCGAAAAGTAACAAACCACTAAAATCCATAGTAAAATGAAAGTAAAAACTCTTATGGTATGTATGAGCTTAATGCTCTGTACATACAGTGCGAAAGCCCAATGGGCGGTGATTGACCCAGCTAACTTGGCACAAGGGATTGTCAATGCTACAAAAAACATCGTGCAGACCTCATCGACTGCCAGTAATATGTTGTCGAATTTTAAGGAAACAGTAAAGGTGTATGAGCAAGGGAAAAAATATTACGATGCCCTGAAGTCGGTAAACAATTTGGTCAAAGATGCCCGTAAGGTTCAACAAACCATCTTGATGGTGGGCGAAATATCGGATGTCTACGTGATAAACTTCCAACGTATGATGCGGGATAAGAACTACACCGTTGAGGAATTGGGGGCAATCGCCTTTGGCTATACCAAACTTCTCGAAGAGAGTGCCGGACTGCTGACTGAACTCAAAGGAATCGTGAATATAAGTACCCTCTCGATGAGCGACAAGGAACGGATGGATATGATTAATGGTATCTATAATAACGTAAAGAGCTATCGCAGCTTAGTGGGTTACTACACCAATAAGAATATTGCCGTTAGCTATCTACGCTCAAAGAAGTCAGGCGATACCGCTCGAGTTATGGCTCTCTACGGCAATGCTAACGACAGATATTGGTAAGCCATGATATTAGCAGCCGTTGAATTTGAAAACCTACACCAGATTTTAAGAAATCTATATGTAGAGATGATGCCCCTCTGCTCGAATATGGCAGGGGTGGCTAAAGGGATAGCAGGACTCGGAGCATTGTTCTATGTGGCGATGCGTGTATGGCACTCACTGGCACAAGCCGAACCGATTGATGTCTACCCGATGCTCCGACCCTTTGCCATTGGCTTGTGTATTATGTTCTTTCCTACCATTGTGCTGGGAACGATTAACGGGGTTATGAGTCCTGTTGTTCAAGGGACGCACCAGATGCTGGAAACACAGACCTTTGATATGAATAAATATCAGCAGCAGAAAGATAAGCTCGAACACGAGGCGATGATGCGTAACCCCGAAACGGCTTACTTAGTAAGTAATGAAGAGTTTGATAAGAAAATCGAAGAGTTGGGCTGGGGCGTGAAAGATATAGCCACGATGGGTGGGATGTATGTTGAGCGAAGCATGTACAATATGCAAAAGTCATTCAGGGATGGTTTTCGATACCTATTGGAACTTCTTTTTGCCGCTGCCGCCCTGCTCATCGACACGATACGTACATTCTTTTTAATCGTTTTGGCGATTCTCGGTCCCATCGCCTTTGCTATTTCGGTCTGGGATGGTTTTCAATCCACTATGACACAGTGGATAACGAGATACATAAGTGTCTACCTGTGGCTACCTGTATCGGATCTATTCAGTTCGGTGCTTGCCAAAATCCAAATTTTGATGCTCCAAAACGATATTAAGGAGATGGAGAGTAACCCCGCCTTCTCACCTGATGCCAGCAATAGTGTATTTCTGGTATTTATGATAATTGGTATCATTGGCTACTTTACCATCCCAACTGTTGCAGGGTGGATTATCCAAGCTGGAGGTGGTGGGAACTATGGTAAGAATGTAAACAATGCAGCGTCTTATGCGGGTGGAAAAGTCAGCGGAGCAGCAGGAGCGGCAACAGGTGCAGCAGCCGGAAACATAGGTGGTAGATTACTTGGTAAATAGTGGTGAACCACCGCAGGCAATTAATTTAATAAAAACAGAATATGGAATTTAAGTCATTAAAAAACATCGAGAGTAGTTTCAAACAGATCCGACTCTTCGCCATCATCTTCATTTGCTTGTGTGTAGGCATTGCAGGATACTCCATTTGGAGTTCCTACAATTTTGCCGAAGCACAAAGACAGAAGATTTATGTGCTGGACGGTGGTAAATCGTTAATGCTCGCCCTTTCGCAGGACTTGTCTCAAAACCGACCAGTCGAAGCAAGGGAACACATAAAACGGTTTCACGAGTTGTTCTTTACGCTCTCGCCCGACAAAAGTGCGATAGAAAATAACATCAAACGGGCATTGCAACTTGCTGACAAGAGTGCCTTTATCTACTACAACGACTTTTCGGAAAAGGGTTATTATAATCGTATTATTGCAGGAAATGTGAATCAATCTTTACAGGTAGATAGTATCTCGTGCGATTTTGACCACTATCCCTACAAGGCAATCACTTACGCCCGTCAGATGATAATCCGTGAAAGTAATATAACCGAGAGAAGTTTGATTACAAGGTGTAATCTACTCAATTCAGTGAGAAGTGATAATAATCCGCATGGCTTCACCATTGAAGCCTTTGAAATTGTGGAAAATAAGGATATTAAAGTAATGAAACGATGAGAAAGTATATCGTAAGAATACAGGATTGGGTGGATGACAATCTCCGCCGTCTGTGTGGTCGGATAACACCCGAAAAGCGGTTGGCTGTATTGCTGACAATGTTTCTTTTCTTTGGCATCACCTCTATCTACATCTTCGTGAGTGCGATTTACAATATCGGAAAAAACGAGGGACAGCAAATAGAAATTGAGCATATCCAGATGCTCGAACTGCAAAAAAAAGATAGTATTAATCAATTAAAATTTTACAATGATGGAAGAGAACAAAATTGAAATCAAGGCTCGAAATGAGCCTGAACCCAAGAAAGAAAAAACTGAAGAGCAGCGGCAACGAAATAAAAAACGAATTGTGCTACCGATTATCTTCATCCTTTTCGGTGTGGCAATGTGGCTTATTTTCAAGCCGTCAGCCAAAGATGAGCAAGAGAAAGAGCAACAGCAAGGTTACAACACAGATGTTCCATCGCCGACCAATAAGCAGATGGCGGACGACAAGAAGACCGCCTACGAGCAGGCTCAAATAGAGCAGAAGCAGGACGCACGCCAGCGACAGATGCAAGACCTCGCCTCAATGTTTGGAGATGAAACGGAGCCGGTAGTGCCGATTGATGAAGAACCGCAACGGAGTTACGGTGGTGGCGGAGGTAGTGAAAGACCTTACGAGACTATTAAAAGCTCCAATAACGCCTACAAGGACATCAATCGCACGTTGGGCAACTTCTACGAACAACCCAAAGTAGACCCCGAAAAGGAGGATATGCGTAAGGAGATAGAGGAGCTTCGGGAGATGGCGTACAACAAGCAGCAGACAGAGCAAGAGGTAGCCGTTGACCAGATGGCACTACTCGAAAAATCCTACCAGCTGGCAGCGAAGTATATGCCGCAGGGACAACCGCAAGGTTTGCCAATGGGCGGAGTGCAGCAGCCAACAGTAGAGGGCAAAGCACCGGAAACGGTCAAGAACGGAAAAGCATTGATTAATCCCGTGGGGCAGGTTACGACTTCGGTTGTAACCACCCTTTCACAGCCGATGAGTGATTCGACTTTCATCGCCGAATACTCGAAAGAGCGAAACATGGGATTTCATACGGCAGTCGGCACACCTAATAAAATGGATAAAAATACCATCAAGGCGTGTGTACACGATAATCAAACCATTATTGACGGGCAGAGTGTCCGACTTCGACTACTCGAACCGATGCGTGCCGGAGAGATGGTTATCCCACGCAACGCCCTTGTGACAGGCATGGGTAAAGTGCAAGGCGACAGGCTTGGCATTGACATTACCTCGTTGGAATATGCCGGAACGATAATACCTATAGAGCTGGCAGTTTACGATTCAGATGGGCAGGAGGGGATTTTTATTCCCGGCTCTATTGAGCTAAACGCCGTGAAAGAGGTTGCCGCCAATATGGGGGCATCACTCGGCACAAGCGTTTCGATAACCAATCAGGGTGCGGGTGACCAACTGCTGACTGAACTCGGAAAGGGAGCGATACAAGGGGCATCACAGTATATCTCCAAGAAGATGAAGGTAGTAAAAGTCCACCTCAAAGCAGGGTATAACATCCTATTGTATCAAGACAAAAATTAGTTCATAGTAATTCAATCAATTATTAATCGGGCAATGTTGCCTACCACTAAAATCCAAAGTAAAAATGAAAAAAGTATTTGTAATGTTTGCCCTTATGTTGGGCGTAATTGGTGCGACAAACGCACAAGAATCAACAGGCGACCTCTATCATGGTCTGACCAAGAAAGTAACCTATGACCGTATGATACCGCCACACGGTATAGAAGTGACCTACGACAAAACGGTACACATAATTTTCCCCTCTGCAGTGAAGTATGTGGACTTGGGTTCACCCAATCTGATAGCAGGCAAGGCGGACGGAGCGGAAAATGTAATCCGTGTGAAAGCCACAGTTAAGAATTTCCGCACTGAAACCAACTTTTCGGTCATTACCGAAAGCGGCTCATTTTATACGTTCAATGTCAAATATGCCGATGAACCGCTGCTGCTCAATATTGAGATGAAGGACTTTATCCATGATGGCAGTACGGTCAATCGTCCGAATAATGCGCTGGATGTGTACCTGACGGAACTTGGCAGTAAATCGCCCAAACTGGTGCACCTGATTATGAAGTCCATCCATAAGAACAATGACAGGGAGATAAAGCATATCGGAGCGAAGAGTTTTGGTATTCAATATCTTTTGAGAGGATTGTACACACATAACGGGTTATTGTATTTCCATACCCAGATTAAAAACTCATCCAACGTACCGTTCGACGTGGATTTCGTGACTTTCAAAATCGTGGATAAAAAGGTTGCCAAGCGTACCGCCATTCAGGAGCAAGTAATTTTTCCGCTCCGTGCCTACAACTACGCCACCCGAATTGCAGGCAACAAAGATGAGCGTACAATCTTTACGATGGATAAGTTTACCATTCCCGAAGATAAACAGTTGGTAGTGGAGCTTCACGAGAAGTCTGGTGGCAGACACCAAACGTTCGTCATTGAGAACGAAGACATAGTACGTGCCAGAGTTATTAACGAATTAAAAGTAAAGTAAGATGAAGCGTTGGTTATTCATTATTGTAGCGTTGCTTGCCCTGACCGGGCAGGCAAACGCCCAACGCTACCTGCCGGGTATGCGTGGACTGGAATTAAGGGGTGGCTTGGTGGATGGTATTCAAAAGCCATTGAACTACTACACGGGAATAGGACTTTCAACCTACACCAAAAACGGGAACCGCTGGGTGTTCGGAGCGGAATATCTCTCTAAAGAGTACGCCTACAAAAATATCTCTATCCCAAAGGCACAGATTACAGCAGAGGGTGGCTATTATATGAAATTTCTTTCTGACCCATCTAAAACGGTTTTTCTCTCGATCGGTGGCTCTGCATTGGCGGGTTACGAAACAAGTAACTGGGGCAATAAACTCCTACCTGACGGTGCAACCATCCGCAACCAAGATGCCTTTATCTACGGTGGAGCAATCACCCTCGAACTCGAAACCTACCTGTCCGACCGTGTGGTGCTGCTACTAAACGCAAGGGAACGCATACTCCGGGGCAGTAGCATTGGAAAATTCCACACAGTATTTGGTGCAGGACTAAAAATAATCATAAATTAAAATGGATATAGCAATGAAAATAGCATTTATAATCCTTATTGTCGCTTGTATGGGTACTCTTTTATGCTCGTGTGATGACAAACTCGACATTCAACAGGCATACGACTTCTCACTAAGTACAATGCCTATCCAAAAGCGTATTAAACAGAATGAAACCGCTGAAATCAGGTGTCAGTTAAATAAATCCGGCAACTACAAGGAGGCGGAGTTTAGAATTGGATATTTTCAATTTGATGGTCTTGGTACTCTAAAAATGGACGATGGTACAATCTTTCTGCCCAATGATACCTATCCGTTGAAAAAAGAAACGTTCCGGCTCTACTACACTTCCGAATGCACTGACCAACAACAGATAACAATCTATGTAACAGACAATCAAGGTCAGCACTACGAACTCGAAATTTCTTTTGCAAATGACTCTGATAAAGAAGAGCCAGCAGAATAGATAACCGGAAACAAAACATTCAAAGTCCGTCGGTTTATAATCGACGGACTTTTGCGTTACGACGATAATTCTGCTGATTAATTGTGATATGTTCGGAACTATTTATTAATTTTGTACTCAATCAACAATAATTCAAATGCCTATGAGCAAATAAAAAGATAAGAAATATATTATAACGGCTTAATGCTGTTTGTTTTGTATCGTAAAATCGCCAGTTTTAATCACCACAAAACAAATAGGGAAAGTCCATGCTATATCAAATTAGCACGGGCTCGACTTGTTTGTGGTGAGGGTGTCTGGCGATACCTACGATACGGACTTGTTGAGTACCGTGCTTCTTTATTTTGCAGAGGTGGATGGTTTCAGCGAGAAAATCTAATCGTAAAAACCAATCACAATGAGAATCAACAAAAACAAAACAGTCACTTTCACAGGCTATCGCAGCCAAGAAATTCAACATCTAACAGAGGATAAAAACCTCGTAAATGTTATCACCACAGAAGTTTACCGTACTGTCAAGCTCTTCTATGAACAGGGCTACAACACTTTTCTAACAGGCGGTTCAGAAGGATTCGACCTTGTTGCCGCCAATGCCGTTCTGCAACTCAAGCGGGTAAATACCGATATTCAATTAGTAATGGTCGCCCCCTTTATCGGACAGGAACAGCGATACAGCGCCGTTGATAAAATGAGCTACAGATATATCTGGGAACGAGCCGATGCAACGGTAGTACTTGCCGAAGCATACACCGATAAGGGACAGTATCTACGAAGAAATGATTATCTGGTAGATAACAGTACTGCAATGATATGTTATTATGATGGATTAGCAGGCAACACGAAGTACACTCACGACCGTGCCCAAGATGCAGGACACAACAGCATCAACATTTGTGGGATGTTATACGAATACTTCGCCAACGAGAGCCTCGCAAAACAAGCCTTTCAGCCATACAGTCGCATTCAAGGGTTTTGTTACTGCAAGGAGGGTATCCTCATTCACAGACGGGATGATAAGCCGCTTATCATTGCCTTTGAACAGATTGCAGAGGTGGAGAGTAAATGTGGGGTGCTGCATATTGTGATGGGCAACGGCTTAGAACTTCGTGCATCCCTGCTCTCGAACGATTGTCAGGTGTGGTTTCCCGGTATGGATGAGCCGACCGTGTGGGAAAGTGTGTCAGCGTGCTACGCCCAACTAAAAAACAGGATACTACCAAAATAAGCGTAGCCAATAGATTATAATTGAAAGTTTCATGGTGGTATTTTGCTACTTTTGTACCGCCTAAAGGCTCATGATAAAAGTAGTCCTTCATAAAGGTCGAAAGGTTTGAAAGTGGTTTTTTCCTACTTTTTGACCGTCCTAAAGACTCACCGTAAAAAGTAGCGGGCGGATTTTCTCCGCCCGTCCTTATCGTTAATCCGCAAATGGATTGTCCTCCTGTGCAGGCTGTTCGGCTACCGTTTCCGGCTCTGTCTGCACCTGTTCCGCTTGAATAGCCTCTATCTTTTCGGTTATCCGTGCATGGCGTTTATCGTACACCTCTGCGTGTTTGGCTTTTATCTCCGTAACTCCTTCGGGGGCGTGTTGATTGGCAAACTCCATCAATAAGCCTTCAGTTATTCCATTACGGAATGCCTCTCGCAACGTGTTCTGAATAAAGTCCCTGCGGATGACCGTCTTTTGTTCTTCGGTGAGATTGGAAAGGACTTGCATACGCTCCGTATCGGTCAAACCGTAGCTGTATTGGGGTGAAATACCTAACAATTCAATATGGTCGTGGCGTAACTGTTTGAGCATGGCAAAATACATAATCCGTTCTTCAAGGAGTGAAAAATCTCCGACGGTAGGGTTTAATCCTTTTACAAGTTCTTTGGTGTCGGCAATAACCTTTTCTTGCTCTATCTCTTTAAACCGTGCATCCTGCTTGGTCAGTTTGACAAGTGGGGTTTCTTTTACTTCATTGCTCGTATTGTTGAACATATAGCCCAAACGAACTCCTTTCGTTCCAATGTTGGCGTACATGGTGATTTTACCCTCTTTGTACTGGTCGCATAACTCTGCGGACTCGGATTGGTAATCAATAACGCTTTCTGCGTATTCGCCCATCGCCTCGTTATATTCTTCTTCCGTTTCGTAACTCTCTTGTTCGGGTGCGGTAGGTGGTACAGGACACTCACGGCAGTAGTTGAGTTCGGTTATCACATATTCCTGTTCGGTCAGCATATCAACGGCATCCTTACACACATTCAGATTGGTTACGGATAGCGGTAGTTCGGGGTTCTTCTCTACAAACTCCTTTGCTCGCTCAACGATATAGGCGGTATTCTTGGCTTTCAAGCAAGAGGTTTGAAGGCACTTTCCGCAACCGTTACCTTCGGCAAAGAGGTTGTGTTTCTCGGTATTATATCCACAATCGTAACATTTGCTCTTGTCAAAGAAATACTCATTCAGGTCGGTTGAGTAGTTCTTCTCGATAAGACCAACAACTTCTTTAGAGGTTTTCTTTAGCCAATTGTAATAGTTGTCTGCTTGGTAGTGGTCAGCGAAAATATCCTCCTGTACTTCGGGGCTGTATTTACAGAGTTCCAATGCAACCGAAAGGCTTATATCATCTTTCAAAAGTAGCTCCTTGAAAGGCTCTGCAAGGGCGTTTAGTCTCATACGGCTACGGATATAGCTTTCTGACTTTCCGAATTTTACCATAAGGGTGTTCATGTCGTAATGGTTGTTTTCGACAAGGATTTTGTAGGCGGTAGCCTCTTCGATGGGGGAAACGTCTTGGCGTTGGACGTTCTCGGTAAGGGCGTACTCCATTGCGGTATCATCGGTTAAGTCTCGTACAAGGGCTGGTATTATCTCCAATCCTGCAAGAATTGCAGCACGGTAGCGACGTTCGCCGTACACGATTTCATACTCGTTACCTTGTGGGCGTACCATAATCGGCTGTAACACGCCTTGTGCTTTTATGCTCTCGGCAAGCTCCGTGAGGTCTGCATCACGGAATGTTTTACGTGGGTTGAATTTGCTCGGTTTAACCTTAGACAAGTAGATGATGTGAGCGTTGGTGATGTTGTTGTTTTCTTGTAAGTTCATAATGTTGTTGTTTTTGTGTGGAGGTGTTTTTATTGCACCTCCACAAATTAATATTAGGGTTTATAATCTGGTGTATAGTCCTGTTACGGATGTGAACATCTCTTCAAGCATATCACAATAAATCGTATCATGTTGGGCTATCTCGGTAATTTTCATCTCGAAACCTTTGGTCATTACTTGTTTGTAAAACCTCATGGTGTAGGTGTCTGTCGCTCTGTCGAGTGTTATTTCAAGCCTGTTTGCCTGTGTCTTGTTTCGGGCAAGGTTCATCTTCAAACCGTTTCCCATATCAAGTAACTTCTTACTGCCTGTCATTACGACAAACCTGTTTCCGCCTATTTGCTGTAAAATCGTCTGTGCTATCATTGTGTGTTCTTTTTGGCGTTCAACCACTTGTCTCGTTTCTCTCGGCATTGCTCCAAAGTCGGGGCAACGGTGGCAAATAACTCACCGTCCATCGGGTCACGGTAGCCGTATTGACAATACCGTCCCTTACGTCTTGGTCGGGGTGTGAGGTTGAAATACACATACTTTTCTCCTCCGGCTTGGCATACGGATATGCCGTTCTTGTTAATGCTGTTGTTCATTGCTGTTGTTTTATTATTATCATTGAATTTGTACCAACTATCCCTGTAATTATCTCCTATAAGAGTGAAAACACCTGTATAATCACATTCTCTCGCAAACCGCTTGGCTTCTAATATGGTTGGAAATTCATCCAACTTCCGAAACCCTACAAATAACTTGTACATGGTCTATTCCTCCTGTCGTTTTGTGATGGTTGCATGTTGTTGTAGCCATTCCAGAACGTAGGGCATATTGTATTCAGAGGTGATTACCGCCGTGTTTTCTCCTATTTGCGTAAAGCGTGTGCTTTCGTAGCTGTCTATCCACTGTTTGAGGGTGGAAACGCCCCATGCCTGTGTATCATCTTCAAATATTTCATTGAGTTGCTCAATGCCTTTAGAAAAGGTTATTATGATAGTTCTATATATTACTTTCATCGCTGTGGTGGTATTAAATGGTGGCTCTAATGATTTCCAATCGGTACGCTGGATTTACCTCTTCAAACACATATTCGATAAACTGCTTTTGTGCATCGGTGCATAACTCCTTGTATAATTCTCTGAATGGTGTAATATTACCGTTGATATACACGCTAACCATGTATTCAAAGATGTTTTCTACCTCGTAACACCTGCATTGTTGGGCTACGCTCCTGTTTCTTCTTGTTCTCATATCTTATGACAAATGAAAGATTACTACTGTGTTGTCGTACTCCTGTTCAGCAATGTGGCTGTACAGTTTCAAGAACTCCTCTTTGGTCAGATTGATAAAGTCAATCATAATACCCGTGTTGTGCATAAAATTCATATTCGTATGGTTTTAATTGATTTCTACAATTTGGTTGATGCGTCCATAAAGGATTTCTCTTAGGCTTGTCTTATCGGGTGCATAATACTCACTCCATCCTCCGTGCTGATTGACAAGGAATTTGCGGATAACATCCGAAAAGTCAAAACGGTATCCCATCAGCGGTACGGCTGTTCTGAAATAGCTGTTGTGATTGAGGTTCTCGGCAAGCCAATTTTTCTCCTCACGGCTCATTTTCTCTCCTCTGTTAAGTTTCTCACGAAGTTGATACACTATGCTATTTGATAGTGTCTCAAGTGGGCTTATATCCCACTTTGCAAACTTGATTGCAATAGGTTGTGCGTTCATTGCTGTATGTTTTATCCGATTAATATCCAAAGTATTCCGCCAATGATTGAAGCATAAATAAGAATGTAGATAAGGAAGTAAAGTATTACCGCCAACGCTACGGTAAGAAGTAAGCGTGCTACTGCTTTGCCTACGAATACCCCTGCGAACCACCACCAAAGGCTACCACCCAAAAGGAGTGAACCTGCTACGGCTACCACCGCCAAACCTGCTATCTTATATCTTGTTTTCATCGTCCTGTTGTTTTTTATAATTTTATGTGGATTCTTGAGGTGAGTGAGTTGAGTTTCCATTTACTTTTTCCTGTCTCTCGTGAATCCGACATTTTTTTTATGCGTCTTTCCGTCGGGTCGGTCATTTTCGTTTCAGGGGCAATAAAGGTGTAGGGTTTAGGGGAAACAAGGTTTTTGATGAGAATACTACCCGACAGAATGGAGGTGTGGAGATTGTCAGCAAAACGGCTCTGCCGCTCGACCTTGTTTTCACGTTAAGAACCCGTAAATACCTTTGCACCTGTTACGAAATGAGTGATTCGACAGATAATAACCCGCATTTGTGGAGGATGAAACAGGAGAGACAGGGGAAAATAAGAAGATAAATAGTCTTCGGGACTATTCGTTAGAAGATGGGTATAAATAGAAAATGCCACTTTTAGGAGGTGGCTCAATTTTTCATTGCAAAACGGCAATATCGACAAATAAATAAGATAACGCTTGTTGGAGAGAACTAATTTTGTACCTTTGCAATAGTTAGGTCGCTCTTTGAGTTGTATCAGACCAAAGCAAAACAAAGCAGTTAGCTCGTTTCTTAAACGTTACCTATCGGCAAAATAAAAT
>Ga0172378_10001396_pt1 | contig 22262 bp, 40 predicted proteins | sample GrowelOW332metaG_FD_119755 | JGI IMG/M metagenome (GOLD analysis project Ga0172378, IMG submission 119755) | Groundwater microbial communities from an aquifer near a municipal landfill in Southern Ontario, Canada - Pumphouse #3_1 metaG | ecosystem: Environmental > Aquatic > Deep subsurface >... | reverse complement strand
TTTCCGGATCGGCAAGTTTCCTCCACTCCTCCACGGACAACTTCTTGTATGCGTCCGGGATGTCCGTTTTGACGGTCGCGTCCACTTTTTGCGTGTTCTTCCACAAGTCCGGTCTAAGGTTTGTAAGCATGAAGATTTGCGCGCCTACATCCGGAGGCTGGTGTTTCTTGGTATGCTCCGTCTTTACCACCTGCCCATGCTCAATCGTATTCTTAACTTCGGTATATTCGTATCCCATTGCGCGGCTTGCCATCTTGCCGGCGATCTTGTCGGCGATGGTGTCTTTGCCGGCTGCTATTGCTTCCTTAATCGCGGGAGACAAGAGCATCCACTCTTTCAATGTCTTATATGTAATACCCATCAGCTTTGCGACCTCTGGACTTGTACGCCCTAGACTTTTCCACAAGGTAAGGAGCGCGAGCTTATACTCGTCTTCTTCCCATGCCGCGCGGTCCTTTGTCATTTTTTACCTCCTTTTTTTGTGGCACTTTGCTCAATCAAATATATTGCGCTTATTGCTATGCGAAGGACGGTTTCCCGCCCCTCGTTTATTCCTCGTATCTTAATCTTAGCACATATGAAAGCGGACATTCAAGGACATTTGCGGGCAGCTTTTACATTTCTGCATTTTGTACCCATCTCCGTACTGTTCGCGTGTCGCAATAGCACAAATTTGCCACTTCATCCCATGTGCGCACGGCGTTTATGTAATACTGCCGCAAGGCAGTGCGCGCTCCTGTATGTTCAACGCTTTCAATCACCTGCTCCGCTTCGTTTATCGCGTCAACCATTTTCCGCTGCTTGCTGTAAAACCGCTCAACGGCTTTGCGCCTTTCTTCTGCTCTACAATCAGGAAACATAGATCCTACATGTTCCATCGCCACTTTTATGCTCTCAAACTCCAGAGCAGCATACCGGCATTTTTCTAGTGTTTGTTTATTCATGGCTGTCCTCCTTGACCTTGTTTCCTACCTCAAGCATAAGTCCGGAAACGCTCAGCAAGTCTTCCGTTACCCGATCAACATGGCGAGCCGCCGTTTTTAGCTCGTTGCGCGTAATAACGTTTGGCAACTTTCCTCCGCAGCTTGCCAAAAGTGAATTAAGCCTCGCAAATTGCTTTGCCGCGCGATTCGCGGATTCAATCAGGGAAAACATGTCGTACATGGCACATGCTACTTTGTCTTGCACCGTATCCGGAAAGTTTTCCGGCATCTCTGGTACCTCGCCGGTCATACAATCTTTTTTAATCATCTTTCTTCTCCTCTTACTTTCTAATTTGCGCTTTGGTTTACGCAATTCTCCAATTCTTCAAGTTCCTTATCGTAGTTTTTTAGTAAAGTGAAATACAGGTGTCTCGCGTCTCCGTTTAGATTTACAGTTCCATTGTCTCCAACTCTCCATTCGTCCCTCTTTCCTTTATTGGTTTCTGTTCTCACGAAAGCAAGCATCAGCAGTGGCACTTCAATTTGCAGGAAATTAAGAAGATACGCAAGGTCTGCGTTTGACATAGACCGAATGTGTTCAAAATATGTCATTTTTTCTTACATCTTACTTTCTCAATTTTTGCTTTCATCCGCGCTCTCCTTCACCGGGAGCAAATCCCTTGCTTATTTGTTTCACAGCCAAATAGACCGGTCTTATCGGCATTAGCCTTTGCATGCGCTCCATTTCTTTTCTTTCCTCAAGCTGCGCTCTGTACGCGGCGTATTTTTGGCACGTCGCGTGACACGATGCGCTTCTGTCCGGGCAATACCCTTTACAGGATTCGGTTACTGTCATGATTATTCCTCCTTACTTTCGTCTCCACTGTTGACTATCAACGACATTGCGTACTGCAGCCCGGAGCAAATGTTGTGTTGCAACGCGGCGCCGTTTATGTCACCTCGTTTTAAGCAATCTTGCATGATAGCGCTATGCTCTTTACACTGCTCACGCAAGGTGTCATATGCTTTTGGCAACGGCGACAATTTCATCCATCCGTTGTGGCGCTCGATTGCGCCCTCGATGCGCAATATTGCCGCTTCCGGCTTTCCGACCTCGATATAAGCCTTGATAAAGCGCAGTTCTTCCTCAATAATTTGCTTTTCTGCCAGTCTCATTTCACGCCTCCGTTATCTCAATTTCTGTCCTTGGGTGCTGTACGACAAGCAGCACCCGACTCTTCGGCTTTTTTTCTTGCCTTCGCTTCGGCCTGCCGCAAAGCCTTATACTCGTTATACTTTCTTCGGTATATGTAGCTTTCTCCAAAAACACTCCACGCAGCCTTTACTAGTTGCGGCTCGAAAGGTCTTATCCTTTCTAAGTCTTCGGCAGCGGTCGCAGATATCGAGCAACCGCAACACCCGGTTCTGGTTAGCCCGTATACCTCGTATGCATCTGAATAGCGGATGCCGTAATAATTTTTATACCACTTCTTGTCAGCGCCCGTCATATAAAAGAGAGGACGCAGCCTGTATTTTCCGTCTGCTGTTTCGGAAAAGCACATAGTTGTGTTGTCCTTTCGCGGCACGGATCGCATACCGCCCTCTTCTCTCCGTTCGCCTGTTATCACCATGTCGAACGACTTTTGAACGCGATGCGCCAACTGCTTTTTACAGCAGTTACAGCATTTGTTACTGACTTTCATGGGAATCGGGTTTTCATTTATGAAGTCAAGAAGAAAATCAGATGATCCTATAACAAGCTGGATGTCTGGTCGCGGTTCGCCGGCTGTGTTGCATCCGCATAAAAAATTAATTGTAGATTCACATTTGGGAAACCGCTCCCGCAGCTCTGCTCTTTTTGCCTTTTTGTCTTCCGCCTCGGCGTATTCCGCAGCGATTGAGAGAGGGATGTTTTTTCTCTGGATGCCCTCCAAACCGCTGGATATAATTTTGGATACGAACGGCAAGCCGTGTTCGCGCGTGGCCTGCACGATGCCCTTTTTAGGTCGGTATTCGGAGATTTCAACGCAGTAAAGTTCTGACATCTCACGTACATGGCGCTTTATAGCTTCCATTTCAAGACCCGTATTGAAAAAGCAGTATTTTACGGGCGGAAGATTAAACGTTTTTCTAACTGTTTCGATCATGTGCAGCATAATGTCGCTGTCGCTTCCGCCCGAGTAGGAGCAGATTGCATTTGGGTGCTGAACCAATCTTTTGGCAATTATGCTTTTTATAGCCTCGCATTTACGCGCGGAATCAAAATCAGCATAGGCAGGGCGTTCCTCATAGACCTTACTTTTATATACTTTTTTCATAGTGCCGCTCTTTCTTATAAAAATATTTTTAAATTTTGTCTAAAACACATAAGCAACAGTCTTGGCGCCGTGGTATCGGATGCCACATGGCGGAGCAAGCCTATTTTCACGCTTCCGTTATCTCAATTTCTGTCCTTGGGTGCTGCTTGTCGTACAGAACCCGGCTACCGTCCATAGATACCACAATGTTGCTGTTGTCGTCCTCCAGCAGATTGGCATCGACTAAGATGTCGCAAACGCATTGCAACAGGTTAACCAGATCAACGCGCCGTTTGCTTCCCATGTAAAACAGGCACCGCAGGTTGACGGCGGTTTTTATCGGGTTTACTCGCATCCGTATGTAATACATTGCAGCCGTTCGGTAGTCGCGGAACTGCTCCGATGGCAGTATGATGTGCCGTTTCGTGCCTTTGATTGGCACAATCTGCCCGTGATTCTTTTTTGTCACCGGCTGGATGGGTATGATTATCTTTTCAATCAAATTCATTTGTTCCCCCAATTCCACATGCCCTGCTGTCCCTTGGCCGGTATCGGCTCCGGGAGCAATTGCACGTTGGCAAGCTCCCACGCGTAGCGACCGGGCGCCCAATCGCCAAAGAGCATCTCGCGCTCGGTCGGTAAAAAGTAGTCACTATAACCCGGCGCATGTTCATCCATGGTCATACTCTCCGCGCAGATAGGGATGTACCGCGCTGTGTCAACACCGGTTCCAAGGTTAGGCACGATTCGCCAACAGTTCACCAGCTCAGCCGTGGCAATAACGCAGCCGCATGGGAGCGAACCAGTGTGCCCGGTTGACAGCACCTCCGGAACCGCATCAAGAGCATTTCGGATCACTGTATATTTTTCTTTTCCCATAATCAACCCGTTGAGTGTATCGCAAACAGGCTTTGCCGCCGCGTGAATTGCGATTGGACCCCTGTACTTTGTCGCCCAGCTCCTTGTTTCGTACTTTTTAGCTCCGATTGCAACCAAGCTTGCGTAAGGCTGCCAAATTGTAATTGCTTTCATTTTCTTCCCTCTTTTACATTTTTTTATTTTTGCGCAATATCATTATGATCCGCCATACCGCTTGCGTGCAATGCGATGCCGTATTCATGCAGCATTTTGACCACTTCTTCTGCACTTTTGCGCCCAATATTCCGGATGCGATAAAACTCATCCATCGTCATATCTCGCAAATCTTTCAACGCCTTTTTGCCTGCTCGAGTAAGGCAATTGTAGGATCTGACAGACAAGTCAAGCTTTGAGATTGGTGTCTCAAGCATATCCGAAATTATTGCCATTGAAACAATCGCACCCGGCTCCGCATTTGTTCCGGTATTGACCTTAAACGCTTTTTCAAGCAAGGCATATTCATTTTCTAGCCTCAGATTTTCCGCTTTCAGCTTGAGGTTCTCCACCCTTGAGACAGCGGTAAACATGTTTTTTCTTGTCGGATGCCGCAACTTGCGAAGTGCTTTTGCCTCGATTTGACGAATGCGCTCTTTCCCAACACCTAATGCGATTCCAACGTTAACCAAAGTCTTTCCCTCTCGGAAGCGCATCCGCAGTACGTCTCTTTCACGATCGGTCAGGGTTTCCAACGCCATCTCCAACCCCGGTATGTATAGTTCTTCCGGGTTTTCTAGCAATTCCTTTGCCAAATTAAACGGGTATGTCTTAAGTAAGCAGTCTGTTTTTTCAATCATTATTCGTTTTTCCCCTTTCCGTTGTTGTGATTGCCCCATAAATAACTATCATGCTCGGGAATGGAGCAGAGTTTTTACAACCGCCAAACTTAAGACGTCCTCGCACAAATGTTATGTATGCCTTGCCCTTAATAAACTCGTGGAACCACCTCGTATCGGTGCGCGCAGGTAATAGCATAACAACCAATGTGCCAGTGTCGCGATTTGTCTCATACGCTTTCTGTACCCAATCTTCAATCTTTCTGCCATACGGTGGGTTTACAAACACACGTTCACCATCCCAACTTTGAGCTAACCCATTTTGATCCTTGGTATAATACTTTTCACATTTATGATTTTGCATTGTCGCGCAAGGATCAAGGGTGAAACCGTAGCATTTATTTAACTTCTCATAAAATTCGATTGGCGTTTCCCACTCGTAAGAAGCCGAGGAAAACATTACTTCTTTGTTCATATCGGCTCTCCTTTCTCGTCATAATATTTCAGGTCATATTGTTTCAGCAGTGGGTCTCCAACGGCAATTATTCTAGACGCATCGGCAAGTATATCTTTTTCTACTGTCCGACTTCTAATGTCAATATAAGGTTCATGCATTCTAATCTCGTAAATCTGCTTTGCTGCACCTCTGCTCGGCGCGATAATGTACAGACCCACGCTCTGATTATCGGCTTCGCTGCAAAAATAGATATTCATACTCACTCCTCTCCGTTCAAAATGCATAGGTTATGTGCCTTGCAAATGTCTTCCAACATATTGCTGTATTCGTCTTCTGCAATTTTATCGCCAAGTCCATTCTTGATCACATAAACACTCAGCACATTCTCTCTCTTTGCATCATATATGCATTCGCAATACCAATACTGTTCTTTTGTCATTTTGTCACTCTTTCCTGCAATGCCTAAAATACTTTCATTAGGCATGCTTTTATTTTCCGTGGTTAATTACACCACCAGAACCCTAATCGCTTAAAAATGGCTTCTCTTTTAATGCCACCGAGCACCTGCGCGCTTGTATCCTGCCGCCTGCTTCATGCAATACCTGCAAACATGCTCATAGTGACCGTCGTTGCACAAATGGGTAGACCACCCGTCTTGCTTGATTGCGGCATACGCGGCTTTCCATGTTTCGTATGTTCCGGCTTGGTCACCGCATATATCGCAAGTCGGTATGTATTCGCCTGAAATCCTCTCGATCATACCAACGCACCCACTACACCGTCGAGCCTGTCCAACACCTTATTGCGCTCGGCGTTCTCGTCTGCAAGCTGTTCTGCCTCTTTCGGAGCGGTCAGCTTCGCTATGTACGCTTTGACTTCAGGAGGCAGCGACCTCCGGTATTCCTCTCGTTTGCGCACTTGTGGGATCGTCCTCAAAAAGTTGCTACGCGTAACGGTGCTAAATACGGAGCTGTCCTCTTGACCCAATGCATGCAGCGCAGACGGACTGCCGACCCACGACTTGACTGCCGAAGGTAATGCTTCGTATGCAGCTTTCGCCTCCCACGGATAAGCAGCCGATTCAACCGCCTTGACCAGACGATTCCATTGGTCAATATCCGTATTGCCACCGTTGGCCGCTCCGATTATCTCGTTGATCTTGCTCTTTAGCTCGGCAATGTCAGGAGGATATCCCGTATGGCAGCATATCAACTCTTTAAGTCCGAGCTTAACAATACCTGCGTCGTCCTCCGCAAACAGTTCCGACCACAGGTTGATCACGCTTTCCGCTTCTTTTTTTGACATTTTCGCGTAGAACCCCGGGTAAGCACTTCTCAAGATAGACAATACGGCGATGGTGTCGTCAACCGTCATTTCTTTATCCCCCGTTTCTCTCGCGGAGAATGTCCGCGAAAACATTGTTTGATGTTTGCGCCGTGCGATTGCCTTGCTTTGCGCCTCCGCTGTCCTGTTCGCGTGACAGCCATCCGTTGGCAAATCTCAGCAGTCCGGCTTTGGTTTTGCGTTTGCTGGGATTAGAGTTAAGCCAGCCAATCATGTTCCGGCACTCCTGCTCAACATCTACGGCAGGGTACAGTGTTCGCCATTCGTCAATCATGCTCTGCGTGATTGGATATGTACCGCCAGTGTTTAACGGCAGACCAAAAACAACATCCACAGTCTCATCCGGCATGGATGCGGACTTGTCCGCTCCGTGCAATATAGAGTTCGTATTCGTATTCGTATTCGTATTCGTATTCGTATTCGTATTCGTATTGGATTCGTATTGGATTAGGCAATCATTTGATTTCATTTGATTACAGATGATTTCAGATGATTTCAATTTGCTTAAATTGCTATCAGTTGCTTGCTCTTGATTATGCACCGGAGCGGGGTATTTGCTCTTCTGCGTCCGGACTTGTTGGTGCTTGTCCCATGTACGCAATTGCAGGTACGGACGATCATCTACATAGTATAGATCGACAATGCCTGCCGTCCGCAATGATTGGACAGCACTCTCAACTTGTCTATCGGTCACATTTTTGAGCGGGAATAACCTTGCTTTGAGGATGGACGACCTTCCGTCCATCCTGCCATAATCATCACTGTTAACAATCAACCGGTAGAAGCACACCTCATCAAACCAACTCAGCGAATCCAGATTATCGCTTGTGCATATGCTTTCCTTAAGTATCCTGCTCCCCATGTCCTACCCCCTAAAACGGCAGGTCGTTGTCGCTGTTATTGACTTCCGTGAATTCCGACACGCCCGCCGAGTAAGCCGTTGGCATGTACATCTGGTCTCCGGCAGGCGCGCCCTGCGGCTTAGGCGGTGAGGCTTGGGCGACCGGGGCGGTTGCTGCGCCGCCCTCCGTTGATTTTCCCTCCACAAAGGTTGCTTCATCGGCAACGATCTCCGTGGCGTAATGCTTTACGTTCTGCTGGTCTGTCCAGTTGCGCGTTTGTAGCTGTCCGCATACCAATATTGGGCGACCCTTGGCGAAATACTTTGATACAAATTCTCCCGTCTGCCGCCACGCTACCACGGTGAAGAAGTCGCACTCGGCTTGTCCGCCCTCTTTGCGCCTGCGGTTGACTGCGATGGTAAACCGGCACACCGAGATACCGTTGGGTGTTTGTTTCAGTTCCGGGTCTGCGGTCAGATTGCCAATCAGGATTACTTTGTTGAAGCTTGCCATTTACACGTCACCTTCCCTTTCAAGCTGTCTGCCGTTCCATGCATCCGCAGCTTGCTCCATTGTCTTATAACCGCCCACATACAATCCTACCTTTTTACTGCATTTTCTGCAAAGCAAGTAATAGGTATCGTAATTGCTTGGTAAGAAATCTGCTTCACCACCGCAGAATGGGCACGGGTTAAGTTTGTATGCCTCCTTGACCTTTTTATTTTCCATTTTGTAGTAGACTTCAGGAACAATCTTTTCTCCGTCCACGGGAACCAACTCGCAATATTGTATTTCGTTTTTTTCCTCGTCAACCCCGACAAACAGTATCACTTCGCCCAGCTTTCCTTTTGCAACTCCCTGCGGTCGATCGAAGACAACCTTTCCGCCGTATGTGCTTATGGTCAGGCACGAGTACGTTATTTTATTTTCCATTTGCTACATCCTCCACCTGTACGTTGCCATCTACCGCTTCCGCCGCTATTGACGTCGGCAATGGATCCTGTGTCTTATCTGCATAGTCGTCTGTATCGGAGGTAAGTGCCCGCTCCATGTCAACCGTCATTGCACCCCACTTGGAAAGCATGTTACGAAGCACGGTCTTAACACACATCTCGTCAAGGTTGTCGCGCCATATGGATGATCCGCTGCGGTAAGACTTAGAATATTTGGCAGCGTGCTTGATTGTCGCGTCCTTAGTCCAAAAATAAGCCTTTGAAAAGCCGTTGATCGTCTCCATGTAGGCGAAGTATCCGACAACCTCGTCACTTACTTTATTGCCATTAAGGTCAACGGCACCGGTCAGCTTGTCAACAGTTTGAAGTTCTCCCTCGTAGACAACGCCCGCGTTGATATACTTATATATGCCGGAGCGCATACACAGTTGGATAAATCCCTTGTAACCCATCTGAAATTGAGGAACCTGTGTCCCGGTCTTGCTGTCCTTGTACGGTATGACGTAAGCGAAGCCAAGTTGCTTATTGATTGGAAGCTTCAGTGACACGGCTTTCAGGCACTCGCCGAATACCTGCCGTGGGTCGCAAGCTTGTAATGTCTTGTCTGAGTTGTACAGATCAATGACGGATGCCGAAAATGCTCCTGCGTTCTCATGCAACGCATTTTCCAATATTTTTTTTGTTCCCTCGTGCGATAACAGTGACTGCATAATCTGTGCCGGCGTTGACGGCTTTTCTTGCTTTTTCGCCAATGCGCTTTGGATGTTGTTTTCTCCAACTGTACTCGAGTTCATAAGCGTTCTCCCTTTATTATTTTGGCCTTGAATATTCTTGATGTTGTCGTAGCCGAATAGGCTCTGTAAATATCCGGATGCTCTTTTTCAAGACGCCTGCCGTCAATGCTTGTCCTGCTTTGCGGCGTCCATGTGATACGGTACTTGCCAGCGTCTGCATATGCGCAGGCGCCCATACGCTGTTGTGCCTCCTGCTTAATTTCCGATTCCTCTCGCTCTAGGTCTTTGATCGCCGTCTTGATCTCGTCCATCCGCTCAAAATCCGTATACATATCGTGCAAGATCACGTGATCCTCGCTTGTACAAGTCCCATGCAATGCCATTATCGCGTCGCCAGCACTGTCTGAACCGTCTGCGGTAGGCTCTGCACCTTGCACCATGTGCTTGCCCCACCAGTCGACTTCCGCGCGTAGGAGCGCATTTTGTTCGCCATTGTTGCGCTCAATAACGAAGCTGTAAAATCCGACGCCAAGCACCAACACCGCTAAATACATACGGTCGTAACCCATCACGTTCATATAGTGGTAACACTGCACCTGATACGTGATAGGCACTTTGCCGTCCTCAATGTCTGCGCGGTTGTATGCGCTGGTAGTCTTGCACTCCAACCCGGCATTTTCTCCAACGACCTCGCGGTCAATATCTGCAAGGATAAAATCATAGTCGTCATGCGCGCACATGTAGTTATTGCGATGTACGCGTCGCCCGGTAGCTTCGCACCATCTACGCGCTACATAATCTTCCAGATCGCGCCCCGTTCTCATTGATTCATTGTCTTCAACTTCTGGCAGCTTTCCTTGCTTGTCCGCCCATAACGCAAGTTCGGACTTGTAAGGATTAAGCCCAACCACTGCGGCGGCATCGCTGCCTCCAATACCTCTCCGCCGATATTCAAGCCACTCTGCGCGGCTTATTGTTTTTACGCTTACGATCTTTTTCACGATTATTCATCCCCCTCCTCGTAGACAGGATAATCAAGCCAAGTCAATAGCTCTTTTGTCGTCATATCCTCTAGGCATGACAGGTGATATCTGTCTTTATCGATTTCGACCACATCGTCTCCGTCAACGATTCCATCTCCGCAAACTTGGCATATGCAGCGCAAGGATACATTTCTGGGGCAGTTAACAATTTTATTCATCATCATGATTGACAACCCCGTCACTTTCTGTTACAATAAGCATACCGTTTATTCCCTTTCCTTTTTTAGCGCTCCCAATTGGCGTTGGGTGCGCTTTTTTTGTTTGCAATCCATAACCAATAACTTATACATCGTTCTGTGTTCCTTGCAATATAAGACTAATCTTGGCAATGCGCTCCTCAACCGCGCTTAAGGTGTTGCTTAACTCGCCTAACTCGTCGTTAATGCCGCGCCAGCGCGCCTCGTCGCTTTCTCCGGCGCGTTTGCGCAACAGCATTCGTTTGCTGTATTTGATTACCTCTTTCGCGCCGAGGCAGTAGTTCAGGTCGTCCTTGAGCTTGTCCCGCATCTCGGCAATAGAGAGCATGTTAATCTTTTGCATCGTTTTTCACCTCCTTAGTTTGCCTGACAAAATCTGGACATGCTACAACGGGGCAGCTCATGTTAATTTTGTGAGCGCAGCAAGCGCTGTCATAGGTGCCATGCTCGCACCGATTGCAAATGCAACTCTCTCCCATTATGGCGCAAGTATGACCGTGCGCCTCTACACCCACATAGCAATCCGGGCATACTTGCCGCCCCTCCGGGACTTGCGCACCGCAACATATGCATCTGTCAGTCATTTTCCGTCTCCTTAAATTTTAGTCCCGGTAAGATAGCACCAGAGCGCAAGGCGATCAACATGGAACCCTCTGCGCTGGTCCCTCGGCCTCGTCTTGCCGCCAAACCCAAATGGGCAGCTACCGCGCTCCATACTCGCTCTAAGGTTGTCCGCGTCACACTTGATAAGCTGCGCCACATCGTTGACGGTTATATTTTCCCGATCGCACAACTCTCGCAACCCTTCAAGTTCTCTTTTGACCGATTCCGGCATGTCATTTGTAGGCATAATGTTACCACCTTATAATTTCGTCGACGCTAACTTTAAGCACAGCGGCGACCGAATACAGCATCTTAACTGATATTGGCTTAGCGCCTGCTTCCACGGCATTCAAGTAAGTTCGGCATACGTTCGCCATTTCCGCAAGACCTTTCTGCGTGATGGAGCGTTCCATGCGCAAGTCGCGCAGCCGGTCTCCCACGGCTTTTCTCTCTGCTTTGTAATCGTTCATTTTTGTTCTCCTTCTTTTTGGCTTTCGATTGTGACGGTTATTCCTTTCTTTGGGTCGATGCCGGCTTGTTTGACGGTGTCTTTCGAGAGGTACATGGTTTCATAATGTGCTGCATGAGCGCAAAATTGGTAGTGTGTCCGTGTTTCGCTGAAAAAGGCCATTTTGATTTTCATTTCTCCTCCTCCTCCTTTGTCATTTCGTGCCATCCATCCGTTCAGGCGTATTTTTGAATGATTTTCATGCCGTTTAAATTGAAGATATGCGTTTGACCGCTGCATGTTCTGTACACGGGTAAGCCACTTGAAAGGCCGGCCCAAACAAATATATTGCCTTCCAAATCCTCGATTTTATAGGCCATGTTAAATTTATCAATCAGTTTGTTGGTTTCAATCCGGTTTTGCTCATCACGTTCGTTAATTCTCCGAATGACTTCTTGAATGTTATTTTCCATTTCTCTTTCTCCTCAATCCACAAACAGGCGGCGCGCCGAATCAAACAGCCCGAAGTATGTACCGTTGAGTTCGACACGAATCAAATCGCGGTAGGATCCAACCTCATACATGTGGATGCTGCCCTTTACACCGAGTGCCTTAAGTGCCTTTACTGCGTTTTCCATTTTTTTCTTGCCCTCCTTGACTTTTCGTCGTCATTATGATAAGATTTGATTGTTTGTACCTTATGTGTATATTATATCACACGAATCATGAGATGTCAATAGAATATCACATAAAATATGTGATTTGTACGTTTGCACAAAAACGAATCTCACAATATGTGAGATGTTACAAAAGGAGAAGTATGGACACAATCAATTGGATAAAAAAAACATGCAAGGAAAAAGGAATATCAGTAACGTTTTTATGTAAAAAAATAGGGGTTTCCCCTCACTTTTTGCTTGACCTAAAAAAAGCTAACAGAGAAGTTCCCAAGGAAAAACTTGTTGCAATTGCAGACGTATTGAACGTATCCGTGGATTGCTTGCTCAACGGACACCCCCCCGAAGTCGCGCCTACTACCGAAAACAAAAAAGCACACCGCAAAGGCGTGAGAATTCCGGTATATGGAAAGATTGCGGCGGGTATCCCCATCGACGCGGTGGAGGACATCGAGGACTGGGAAGAAATTGATGAGGAGATGGCTGCCGGCGGCGATTACATAGCTTTGCGCATAAAGGGAGATTCCATGGCGCCGCGAATATTCGATGGTGACGTGGTCATTATACGAAAGCAGGACGACTTGGAAGACGGCGACACCGGCGCATTTATCATCAACGGTAATGACGCAACATGCAAAAAAATAAAAAAGATGCCAAAAGGCATCATGTTGATATCGACTAATCCGGCATACGATCCGATGTTTTTTTCCCCTTACGAGATCGCAGAACTACCCGTGCGGGTTATTGGCAAGGTTGTTGAGCAAAGGGGAAAGTTATAATAGCATAGACAAATCAAAGTATCAGAAAGTGAGTGCAGTATTATGGAATGGCTTGTTTTGGTGATTGTGTTGCTGATTGCAATTCCGATTGCGTATCAAAAGTGGGCAGAAAAGCAGGAAGAGAAAAACTGTAAGCCATCCGCGCCGCCCAGAAGCGAAAGCATAAAAGAAATTGTACAAGCCAACGCGCCTAAGCCAATTGAATATCCAGACAACATTAGCCAGCTCAAAAAGCAACAAGCGTGGGACGCATACACAGAAATAATAAAGGTTTTTGACAAACTTATTCAAGCTGGCGGTTTGGAATCTATCGAGATTGAGGTGCGCAAATATTTAGGCAAGACGGATGCAAAAAGAGACGCCATGCCGCAGCACTTACTATTGGGTTATGTTACCGATACACTATATAAAAAAAGAGACGAAATACCGCTGGCTGTTGACATGTGTTTGATGCTATGTGATTTGGATATAAAGAATACGGAAAACCTTTTAAACACGGAAAAATCACCATTTTACATGTACACACCGTCTAGAAAAGCAATCATCCTAGAAAAACGAGGTGATATTGATGGAGCAATTGCGGTTTGCGATCAAGCAATAAAGTGGAATTTGCTAGACGAAAGCAACAAATCATTTGCGTTCCGGCGTGACCGTTTGCAGAAGCGGTTGGAAAAGCTAGCAAAATAAGTAGGGAGCAAAAAAATGCCAAGACCAAAAAAAGAAAAACCGAACCGTTCAGACGGTCGGTTCGAGGTTAAAATTGTTGTCGGTCACCGCTATGACGGCAAGGCGGAAAAGAAGTCGTTTTACAGCACCTTGTCAAAAGAAGATGCGCACAAAAAAGCGAATGCATGGCTTAATAGTACATCGTTTGATGATAAGGTTGTTTTTTCCGATTTTGCGCAAGAATGGCTTAAAAAATACAAAGAGGGAAAGGTGCGAGACAACACATATCAGAATACTTATGTGCCGGCGGTTAACACGCTTAACGACTATTTCGGGATGCGGAGGATGTCAGCCATCACACCTATGGACGTGGAGACGTTCTTCGGCTCGATGCGTGATAAAAGCAAATCCAAGCTATCCAAGCTCAAAATTACGCTGAATGCTATATTTAAGGCAGCGCGCAAAAATAAAATAGTATACGATGATAGTCCTGCCTCTGATGTTGTCATACACTCGACGCAGGACCCGAAAGCTACAAGGGCATACACGCAGGAGCAGAGAGACTTGGTGTTCAAGGCTGCTTTTGAAGCACGCAAACTTGCACCAATCTTGCTGCTTGTTTTCGCACTCCGACGCAGCGAGCTTCTTGCGCTGGACTGGGATCGAGATTTCGATTTTGACGAAAAAGTGTTGCATGTGCAAAAATCGTTAGCAATGACAAAGGGTATACCGGCAATAGAGAAGCCAAAAACAAAGAACAGCATTCGCGACCTGCCTTTTGACGACCTCATGACGAACTTACTTATGTCCTTCCGCGCTCATGGTCTTGTATTTCCGGATTCAAACGGCAGTCTTGCCAATCCGGACAGCTGGGCTAAGAACTCCTATTACAAGATCATGCGCGATATTTGCGAACCGTTGGGGATACCCATTTTACGACCGCACGAAATGCGCCACACATGCGCAACGCTTATGTACGGCAGAACAAATAACATTTTCTTGGTTTCACGGTATCTTGGGCATGCTAACGTGGACGTTACGGCAAAAATCTATGTGCATGATACCGTGGAAATGATGCGTAAAGAACTCCGGTTATGACGACTTTTTGACGACCTACAAACAGGTTTAACGAGGTATAATCGGGAACAGCGCAATGGCAAGAAAAATAAAAAAACAGCCAGTAAAGCCTAATACTAAGCATTTACGAGCTGTTTTCGGTGGAGCTGGTGGTGGGACTCGGACCCACGATCTGTTGATTACGAATCATATTTGTACATCTTGCAAAATGCCATAATATAAGCGTTTTAAGGCGATTTGCAAATCTTCTGACGAACTATTGACGAATTTAGGTACATGATAAGACATTTTCAGTACGTCGGGTTCGCCTTGGAGAGTTCCCAAACCCATTCCTCACCGAACTTTTCCTCGTGCGCCTTCTCGTAGGCGGTAAAAAACTCTTGGTCTGTACATGGAGCAAGCTTGTAATTAAGTTCTTCGCGCAGGTCGTCGTCCATGAAATCAACAGCCGCGTTGTACCAGATTTCTACACCGTTTTGATTGATTACTTTTTGCATTCTCTCTTTTGCCTCTCTCTCCAAAAAGTTCTTAATGATCGCGGAGCAATTGCGTTTGCCCTCTTCCCAACTTTCAACCGTGCGTACCGATATTCCATATTTGGCAGCAAAGGCTCTTTGTGTTAACCCCATAGCGGAGCGAATCTCTTTGATTGTCATATTAATTTTTCCCCTCTGTCCCGTAATCTATCCAGTCCTTGCAGTAATTAGTGCCATCAGCGATTAGATCCATTGGGTCATATCCATCCGCAATAAGTCTTGCGGTGAACGCCTGATTGCATTCGGCCGTGTCGGCTCCGCGAAGCATGAGCCGTTCCAGAGCATCGGTTACGCCTTGCGCATCGAGACGTGCGTTGTCATACTCGTCCGTATAGTCATCAAGTTCTTCACGGTTTGCAAATTTTTTCATGTTTTTCTCCTTCTGCGTTCCGCGCCCGGATTTGCGTGCCGGGCTTGTGACCGGCTGGCCGCATTACGCCGCCCAGTTGGGCGGTCACTCTGCGATTATTTGAATGCGTATCCGTTATTAGCGCTTATTTTGTATATTGATTGCATTACAGAGAGGTTTTCCATCAGATTAGCCGATTTTTTAAATCCTCTAAAAAAATCAATCACATACCCGGCATCCATGCAAGCGTTCAGCTTTGCTTTGCGGTCTTCCCACATTGCAATCATCGTATCGGCTTGAGCTTTAACGCTCTCGTATCTTGGGTTAGCTTTTGCGGATATTATCATCTCGTCGATTGTTGTAGTAATGCCAGTTACAAGTTCGGTCGCCCAGTTGATTTGCTTTTCTGTGCCTCTCATTTTGTTGTACCTCTTTTTTAATTTGTTTGTTTCTCTCTTACTGTCCTTATTATACCACACATTGTGTGATATGTCAAGGGGTTTTGCAAATATTCTTTATATTATTTTTAAGTTTTTTTGCAAAAAAAGCAGCACACCGTTACTTATTCGGTATGCTGCCATGCGCTTATTCTATTCGTGCCGCTTAACTAGCCACGCGGCGTATTGGTACATCAATTCGTCCTGCTTGCGTGCGTACTCTGGTACACATTCAAGCATATTACGTAGGCGCGTCTGATAGCCGCTGATGCCCGATAACATGATGCTGAACGCCTTAATAAGACCTGCGATTAGCGTTGCAAACGTCGGCTCTACAATTAAGCTAACAACGATTGATACCGGGAATGCTACCATAATCGCCGATATGAGCATCTGCCGGACGGACGTTGACCAGACAGCGGACGCAGGCGTGTTGAGATTCTCGCGTTTAACGCGGGATGCGACCGGGCGACCGATCATATAGCGATTGAGAGCGATTGGTTTTTGCCTGTGCGCTCTCCGCAATGCGCGTCGCTGCCTACGGGGCATACTCTTTGGCGCGCCGCTCTGCAGGTATGCGTTGTAGTCGTCCTCCGTCAGCAGAGCGTCCGCAAGGATTTGGCTCCGAACGGTATCAAGTTCTGCCGCGCGATAGTTCTCACAAAACGTCTGCAAGCTTTGTGGGCATGCCTCCTTAACGGTCATCCGTACCTTACCCAACAACGTTACGGCATCTTGATAGGCAGCGGATCCCATCCCTCGCTGCTTTGCGGCATTGTCAAGGCACATGCGCGCACCGTAGCAATACAGCAACAGCAGGACATAATCAACTCCGATGTTGATGCCAATTTCTGGCGTTATATCCGCCTCGATGTAGCCCGACAGGATCGCCAGCAGCAGCACAATGGCCAGCATGATATATGCCCATGCATCGAGCACTTTTCGGACGGCTTTTCCAGTGTCAAACAGCACTATCTTCTCGTCCATGTTTTACCTCCCTCTTTGCTAACCAAAAAAACAATGCTCCAATCAACGAGGACACAAAAGCAACCATTGAAATCGCGTAGAACTCGTCCACGAGCGCACGCGTGAGCGCGCAAAGCAGGAATATAATGCCCCACATCATCCAAGCGGAAGGAGAGCGGAACGCCGCCTTGATCTGCTTGATGAACGGTACGCAGCATAGCACGATGGCAAGTATGGCCATCACCGATGCCTGCCCGGTTGTGGTCATGAGTGGGAACTGGTCGATGGTTGCCACAAGCGCCGGTATGACGGACAGCGCGAAGCCGAGCGCGTTGAAAATGTATTTTCGGCGCATATCACTCCTCCGTAAGCTTGCTGATCTTAGCTTTCATGGCGGCAACTTGGTCGGTAATGGCTGCGCGCTGGTCAACGCTGATATTAAGATTAAGGAGCAACGATGCGATCATGTCCACCTGCGACTGCATAATAGTATTATAGATGGCACTTGTTTTCGCGCTCTCCGCTTGCTGCACTTGCACGGTATCGGACAACGCGGTAAATCGTTTCGTGATGGCATCGAGCGTTGATGCGGATTGATTGATAACAGCGGTAAGCGCGCTCGCAGCCGTTGCTGTCTTGTCGTTAATTTTGCTGAGGCTTGCGGAGACGACCGGCAAGAGTCCGCGCTTAAATATGTAGGCGATTACGAGAGATGCAACCACGGTTAGACCGCTCATGATTTCCGCGGAGTTCGTACCGATCCATTCCGCGATTGCATCCGTTGCTGTTTGCGTGACGGTTGTTTCTGATTCTGTTACCGGTTCCGGTATGGCAGACGCGTGCGACGAAAACGCCATAATCGTTGCAATTATCATCGCAAGTAATATCATTCTTAAGATTTTTTTCATTGTTTTTGTCCTTTCAAAAGTTAAATGATTGCCCAAAAGTAGCGGATTCCAAGGATTGGATTCGCTGCTCAATGCCTAACTCCCACGGTGTCATTTCGTAGGCATTCGGCAGCTGTACGATCTTGAGAGGATCGCAATGCCATTCTTGCGCCACGGTATCATCCACATACTGCTGGATGGTCATACAGAGTTTTCCCGGCGCGATGAACCCATCCGGCAGGGTAATAACCCCGGCATTGGATACCTTAACCTGCGCCTGCGCCTTGCCGATCTGGGCTGATACATACAGATTGTTTGCCGTAGTGTTGAGTTGGACGGCCAGCGGATCGTTCTCGGCAATTATATATGTATTGTCAGTCGCCCACCGTGCCTTGCCTGTGTAGAGCTTGAGTGTCAACGTCATGTTTGCGCCTCTACTTCCAGCCGATTAATTTCGTCATTCATGTCAATTTCTACTGGTTCGCTACCATCCGGAGTAATGGTGACGGGTACTCCGGTGATGCTTTTCCCGCCAGCCAAAAACTCCTCATGGCTCATTAGCAGTGTATCTCCTTCCTCAAGAACGCCTGTAAAATCAGATAATTTGATATACATTTTTGTATTCCTCCTATATTAAATTTTTGTGAGACCGCTGACAGTCCATCCTCTACCAACCAGTGTTGCAATAGCAGTGTCAGAGGCCGATGTCCGCGTCATGCCATCCGCCGTGAATGTACCATTACTCTTGGGAATCTCTGCATTGGCATAGTTAATCAGAGTGGCGTCCATGTCAGATGCTGATAACCCTGTATTGCTTAGATAGGTGTATGCCGGTGTTCCGGCACCAATTGGTGTGTATACTCCATGGACATTCACTAAGTTGCTCAAACACAGAGTGTTTGTTATTTTGCCTTGCAAGTCTGCAAGAGAGCCTGTGATATTAGCACATCTATATAAATTAAGAGTTCCTATCAGTTTTCCCTGTAAATCTGCAAGAGAACCTGTGACCTTGACACAGGCATCCAGGCTAAGGCTCCCCGTTAATTTACCTTGCAAATCTGCAAGAGAGCCTGTAACATTAGTGCAGTGAGATAAATAAAGAGTTCCTATCAGTTTTCCCTGTAAATCTGCAAGAGAACCTGTGAAAATACTGTTGGTATCATTATCGCTAAGCACTAAAGAGGGCGAGTCCCAGTTGTCGCAGTAGACTTTAGTTATGCCAGCATCGACAGTCTTTGCTGGTCTAATGGCTGTCGATGTCGTGCCATCGGGAAACACCCAATAAAGGTTGGTTGCTCCGGTGACACTGAAGTCCATCAACCCTGCATCATGTTTTAGCAGTATAGGCTCGAACCTAACAGTAGATGCTGGAATTATCCCATAGCGAGTAAGTATATTCATACCATCAACCTTTCAAAGCTCCGATTAGCAACCACTCATCGGTATCCACTTTTTTGAGTGCAGCAGAACTATACTGACCGTAAAGGGTCCTGAATGACAGGGAGCTATTAAGCGTAACACCTGTTGCGGGCGCAATTGATACAAGACCGGTAGTATAGCTAACAATCGCAATCTCATCATCTACTTTGATTGCCACGTCTGCATTGCTGGGTATCGTTATAACCGATGCTGCTGTAACTTTTAGAACTTTGCCTACATCATCTAGTCCGAGTGTTCTGCTGCTGGTCACATTTACGATTGAGGCTTTCGTTAATACAAGGCTAGACGATAACCCACTATCTGTCAGGTTGCCATCAGCATCCAGACCGGCGAGGTTACCGGATGTAGCGCCGGTGACTTTATCCGCAAATACAGTCAGGTCGGCCTTTGTGGTTTCAAGCGGCTGGATCCATGACCCATCCCACCAATAGTCGGGTGTGTCGAGCTCCCTGATGAACAGGTTGTCTCCAATTTTTAAAGTGTTGCTAAGAAGTCCAAGAAATGTATACATCTCATCGTAATCGTCAAATACATAGGACTTGGTCTTACCCTGTGCAACGCCGAGAGCGGTGGTCGCAGTCTCCCTGATGTCAGCGTGCGTTGTGCCGGATCCGTTATGCGCGCTAATTGCACTTGCAATCGCAGTAGCATGTGCTGTGGTATCATCCTTATGCGTGTTAAGCGCCGCAGAGTTGCCTGCTATTGCAGTACGTATATCTGCATGGGCTGTGCCTGAATCATTATGATTTGATACTGCGGTTGATATATCACTCGGTACGGCTGCTGCCTGCGCCTGCAATGCATCAATCTCGCCCTCTGCTGTTGCAACGCGTGTCTCATGCTCTGCGGATGCTGCTTCGAGCGTATCCACGCGTTCCTCATGGTCTGCTATGGTTGCCTCGGCAGCACCTAGTCGCTTTACGGTTGTATTATCTGCAGGCACTGTGTATGTATCGGTTGCGCCTGCACCGTATAGCGCACTTTTTAGGTCGGTTGCAACCGCCGAGAAGCTTGCAAAGGCATCATATATTGCCTGCAACACATCCGCATCTGGCGCCACCAAGTCTGTAGGTATGCTGTGCGTGACTGAAAATTCTCCGGTGCGCGAAGTGTGGTACACGCCGTCACCTGCATATATATATAGCGTATACTGTACTGTGCCGGACTGTTGCGTGACTGATGTCGGGATGGCGCGGCTCCAGAGGTTGAAACCCATATCGGAGTAGACCTCGGAAGACAGGGACAGCAGAAATTGTACTGCTGCTGTGGTGCTGTTTTGCCCGGGTGTTTCGGTGGCATAGGTTCCGTCCGGCAGCCTGAAAGCAATGGTAATCTGATAGGTGGATGCGAATTTGCCTGCTACCATCACCACGCCGGCAGACTGGGAAAACTGCCCTGCACGCTCCGGCAGGGCGGACACAATGTTGAAATTGGTATCCAGATAAATAATCATTGGCTAGTCCTTTCTGTTGAGTAAATATTGACAAAAATAGTAATGCGTGGTAAACTGGGGATAACTTATAAATTGCTTGGAGGTATCATATGAAAAAGTCCACTATTGCGATCGTCTGCTCGTTCGTTTTAAATTTTGCGCTGGTCTTGGTAGTTCTGTTCTCGTCAAATCCGTTTTGGATGCAGAATGACAAGGCATTTTTGATACAAGAAAGCACGTATGAAACAGGTGAAAAAGGATATATATATTCCAGCTTTGATCCTAACAATCTGCAAATAGGTTCTTACGACTGCCTGCTTACAACTTGCGCACCCGGAATAAAAACGCAAGAACCTGCAACAATACTTGTTTATACAGAAATGATTAACGGAAAAACTGTCAAAAGATATGAATTACGCGGTAAGGTGTCCGGCTTGCATTATGGCGGTACAATAGGTCAAGTTTAGTTATCACTTTGCAAATCTGCGTAAAAAGATGTAAACAGGGTAAGACGTTTGATTGACTGCATCATATCCGGAGCAATACCATAGCAACCGGCTCGAATCGTCAACCATGCCAAAGCCGACATATAACATACCGTAAGATGTCGCAACCGCAGGAATTGTCATATAAGAGTAGGTATTGTCAACGGTGCAACTTGGCATGTCGCCAATATCGTATATTGACGGGTCAACATACATTGCGCGCGGATCTGGCGAGACTGTGAAAAACACATAATGCAAGGCTGTGTCAAGGTTTGACACCCAAGGCGTGTGCATCGCCATTGCTGCGCCAATGGTTAAACCATCGCTGTCGCTTATGTAGTGCTGCTGCATGGTCATGCTGATTTGTTCGCGGCTGTCTTTACGGACGATAAACGGTCTTGGGTTAACCTTGCTTGTGTCATATATTAGGTCGCTTGTATTAACCGTGTACCCATCCGGTATTCCGTTTATGGCGCGCCCGATTATAATTTCATCCGGCGTTGTTGCTGTCAGCGGATTTGTTGCGCCAAGCTGCAAACGCATGGTTTCAAACCGCCCGAAATCATCGGTATATCTGGCGTATCCTTGCGCATCATATTCACCCTCGGACTTGATAACTTTCGTTCCGGCTGCATAGTTATCTAGCAGCGCAAACCGCTGAATACAAGTGTTTCCGATTCCGGTTGATGTTGCCGGGATGATAAATGTTTTTTCGGTTCCCACCGAATCCGTGCATGTTCCAACTGCATAACTGATGCGCTTGCTCTCCGTCAGTGTGCCAGACAGTCTAGCCGCGAGAGCGTTGCGCATTGGTAACGTTTCCGCAGGATCTTCTGCGGATAGCGGTTGACCTGTTATGGCTTTGGTCATGATAAGATAACTATCATAGATTAGTTCGCGCTCAACCGATTCTTTTTCGCTAATTTCAAACTGCCGGATGGCTTTTTTTATCGCGATTGAGGACAGCGCAACATAGTTATTGCTCCATGCAATCGTTGC
>Ga0172378_10001392_pt1 | contig 22281 bp, 19 predicted proteins | sample GrowelOW332metaG_FD_119755 | JGI IMG/M metagenome (GOLD analysis project Ga0172378, IMG submission 119755) | Groundwater microbial communities from an aquifer near a municipal landfill in Southern Ontario, Canada - Pumphouse #3_1 metaG | ecosystem: Environmental > Aquatic > Deep subsurface >... | reverse complement strand
TTGTAGGGTATCAACTGTCTTTTCTCCCTTAATTGACATTATCTTTTCAAGTTTTTCTCTAACTCCATTCTCTACCTTTTCAAACTCTTGGTTTTCAACAGATAGTCTTGGTTGGTGTATCTTGTCTGAGAGGAAATTTTGCATTGTGTAAGGGAGTACAAAATAACCATCAGCCAAACCTTGCATAAGTGCAGATGCTCCTAATCGGTTTGCTCCATGATCTGAGAAGTTTGCTTCTCCTGTTGCAAAAAGACCTGGGATTGTTGTTTGAAGATCGTAGTCAACCCAAAGACCTCCCATTGTATAGTGAACAGCAGGATAAATCATCATTGGGTTATTGTAAGGGTTGACGTCAACAATCTTTTCATACATTTGGAAAAGGTTGCCATAACGTTCCTGAATCTTATCTCTTCCCAATCGTTCAATTGCGGTTTTGAAATCTAAGTAAACTGCAAAGCCTGCACCTACTCCATATCCTGCATCACAACGTTCTTTTGCTGCACGGGATGCAATATCTCTTGGAACAAGATTTCCAAACGCAGGATATCTTCTTTCCAAGTAATAATCTCTATCCTCTTCTTTAATATCGGTTGGGTTAAGTTTTCCTTCTCTAATAGCTTTTGCGTCTTCTATATTTTTTGGCACCCATATTCTTCCATCATTTCTAAGAGATTCTGACATCAGAGTTAGTTTGGATTGGAAGGCTCCCTTAACTGGAATACAGGTTGGGTGTATTTGAACGAATGCAGGGTTTGCAAAAAATGCTCCCTTATGATAACATTGTATAGCTGCTGAGGCATTACAATTCATAGCATTGGTTGAAAGGAAATAAACATTACTATAACCTCCTGTTGCCATAACTACTGCGTGTGAACTCCAACGTTCAAGCTCTCCTGTTTTAAGGTTTCTTGTAATAATTCCTCTTGCTTGTCCATCAACCACAACTAGGTCCATCATCTCTCTTCTCTCATACATCTCAACTGTTCCTGCCTTTATTTCCTTAGAAAGTGCAGAATAGGCTCCTAAAAGAAGTTGTTGTCCGGTTTGACCCTTAGCATAGAAGGTTCTACTAACTTGCGATCCTCCAAAGGAACGATTGTCTAATAGTCCAGCATAATCTCTTGCAAATGGAATCCCTTGTGCAACGCCTTGGTCTATTATACTATTTGAAACCTCTGCTAATCGATAAACATTTGCTTCTCTTGATCTATAGTCTCCTCCTTTTATGGTGTCAACGAATAGTCTTTGAACGCTATCACCATCATTTTGATAGTTCTTTGCTGCATTTATTCCTCCTTGAGCTGCAATAGAGTGAGCTCGTCTTGGAGAATCAGAAATACAAAATATCTTAACATTAAAACCCAAAGCCCCTAATGAAGCTGCTGCCGAAGAACCAGCCAAACCTGTTCCTACTACAATAATATCAAGTTTACGTTTGTTTGCAGGATTAACTAATTTTTGATTCGACTTATATTTAGTCCACTTTTCCGATAGCTGACCTTCTGGTATTTTGGAATCAAGTGTGATCATATCTTATTTTTTTTATTATTATTATTTAATCTTATTTTTACACTAATGGTTCTGGATTATTTTATAAATATCATCCACAGTGGAATAATTGCAAAACCTAATGGCATTAAAACAGCGTAAGCTAAAGATACTATATCTATAATTGGAGTATATTTCTTATGGTTTAGTCCTAGTGTTTGGGCTAATGAATTTATTGCATGATAGAGATGGAAGCCCAAAATAAGAAATGCGAATAAATAGATTATAGAATATGTTTTGTTGGCAAAGAGATCCTTACTCATAGTGTAAAAATCAGGTTCATAATCCTCAAATCCCTCACCATAATAGAGTGATACTTCTTCTTTAGATAGGTTAACCAAGTTCTTTTTACTCTTATCCATTTTTTCCACAGGAATTTGAGAAATAGCTTGATATTGTGCCATTAGAGTAGCTTGCTCTTTTTCATTAAGCTCACCTTGTTGTAGCTTGACAGCTTTTTCTTGAAAAACTTTATCAACTTGTTCCATTTCTGCAGAGTATTTCCCTTCAACCAAATCAAACTTAACGAAGTAGAAATTGATAAAATGAATAATCAAGAAACATGCAATGATTCCTCCTGTCCAAATCATATAGCGAGACATAAACGGAGTTTTGGTTTTGGTTTTTACTTTATAGCGAATAGGACGAGCTAATAGATTTTCGATTGAAAGAATAATAGCAATTATGATGTGCAATAGCACAGATGCTAATAATACTATCTCGAATACTTTCACAATGTAGTTGGTTCCCATGAAATGACTTGCATTTCTATACCACTCTCCTCCATCCTCTCTAAGTAGGCATAGGTTGATGCCCATATGGACTGGCAAAAAAAGCAGAAGGAATAATCCAAAAGCTGCTAATGCAATCTTCTTTGTTATGGAGGCAAATTTTATTAGTTTCATAGACTTTTTTCGTTTGATTTTATATAAATAGTTTTTGTTTTCTAATAATAATATAGGTTACAAAGTTAATCATAATATTTCAATTGTCAAATTTGCAAGATTATAATTGAGATTCTATATACCAATCTCTCTTTTTTTTAATTGTTTTTCAAAGGTTTGAGCTTTTCTTTCTTAGCTTCTAATTATCGTCATTTGCGATATTTATTTCCTCAATAATTTTATCAATATCCTCACTAATGATGCTTAAATTCTGTTTGCAATCTTGAATTAAATTTAAAGCTTCCTTTATTTTTTCTGTCATTTCATCAATTGGAATATCACCCTTTTCCAAATCCTTAACTATCTTAGTTAGGTCTTCAAATTTCTTAGTATAGGTCTCTGTTTTCATATCTTATTGGTTTTTTCCGTTTCCTCAACTCTTGATATTATTTTTCCATCTGCAAATAAAGTAATTAGTTTCTCTCCCTTTTCAGCCTCTAGTGCGGTTTTAATTATCTTATTATCGATATATGTTATGGAATACCCTCTTTTTAATAGGTTCTTGGGATCTAGGATTTGAAGAATTTTATCGAAATGTGTTAGAGTTTGAGTTTCTCTTTCAATTCTCTTGATTGCGCTATTAATAATCTTTTGGTTAATCTCTTTTAGACTTTGGTCAAATACTCTAAAACTTGATATTATATAGTCGGCTAAATCAGTTGGGGTTATTGCTGTTTTGTTTGATACCATTTCAGCAACAGTTTCATTGGTTGAATGTCCAATTCCTGTAAGGATAGGTAACGGGAAAACAGCGATCCTCTTAACTAAATCATAATTATTATAGCAAGAAAGACCAATATCACCTCCGCCTCCTCTAATAATCAGAACTGCGTCGAAATGATCCTTTACAATCTCAATTGTATCTAAGGACATAATCATACTTTCTACTGCATTATCACCTTGGAGTAGTGAGGGGAAAAGATGGGTAAAGATTTTATATTGGGGTTCTTCCTTTTTAATTATATTGATAAAATCTGAATAACCTTTACTCGTCTCAACAGATATTATTGCTAATCTTTTTGGAAGAATTGGCATTGATAGCTTTCTGTTTTTATCCCAAATTCCTTCATCTTTTATCTTCTTTATTGTTTCTTGACGTTCTTTTTCAAGTTCTCCAAGCGTGAAAAGAGGATCAATATCTAAGATTCTTAAACTTAGTCCATAGAGAGCATCAAAAGATATTCTACAATGGAGTAGTGTGGTTATTCCGTCTTTTATGGGTTCTTTGGTTATGGATAGGAATTTATTATTAATTCTATTAAAATCGTCTCTCCATATTAATGCTCTTGTTTGAGCTACTATTTTATTTTCTATCTTTTCGACCAAATCAGGATAAGCGTGTCCTGAATGAACGTAATGATTGAGCTTCATTATTTCTGCCTTAACCCAAAAGCTCGAAGTATAGCGACCAAGAAGAGTCTTCTGAATACTTGATAGCGCTTCAAGAAGTGTAAAATATTTTATGGAGTTAAGTTCTTCTGGCATAGCTAAAACTTTTTACGCCATTCAATGAGGTGTTTCTTATAGCTCTTATAGAAGTATTTAAACCATTTATCGTTTTTGAATTTATCATCAACAATATTACTTTCTCGAATTTTATCGGAGCGTTTAACAAGGTCGAGGGACATCATCATACCTATTTTCTTTTGTGCATCCTTGGTTTGCTTTCTTTTATAGCCTAAGTCTTTCAATGCTCCTAAGGCTTCAAGTGAACTAAAATATAACCTGTATTTAATTACTTCTTCAATACTCTTAATGATTAGGTCATCATTACCAATATTAACTAAAATTGTTCTAAGTGGTTGATGCTCCACACTCATTTCCCAAAGAGCATTTTCTGTCCAAAATTCTTCTAAAGCTCCATATTCTTTAATAAAACCCAAGGTATCACCAGTTTCAAGCTTTGCTATTACAATTTGTTTCATACTAACATATTCTAGAGGCTTCTCTATTTGTCGTTTTAGAAGACGAATCTTTTGTTTGTCTAATCTACATTCAAAAGACCCTTTGATTTGCATTGCAGTATTTATTAGTTGGTCGGCTTTATAGAAATCATTCTTTCTTACACAGTCGAGGATATTATACACATAGCCATCTACCTCATCTTGTTTCTTTTCACAAACCTTCTTGTCGATTACCCTTAAATAACTATTCATTATATTAATTATGGTAGGGTCATTTTCCATTTTATAGGTAGTGATTAGGTCGTTTGTTTTTGCAACCAAACTATCTGCTACACGAACCTCTCCTTGGAAAATCGCATATTCAGCTGCGGACATTCTTTTAGCGGTTATTTCCCTTATGGCTGAGGTGTACATCTTTTCAACTTCTTTCTTCTCTGCATCAATTTTTGCAAGACGGTTTGCAGATTCCAAAACTTCTATGGCTTTCTCGTAATTGTTTACAGTCATAAATGTTCTGCTTTCGAAGAACTTATCATCTATTTCTTTTCTTAAGTTTTTGGTTTTGGTTTGTTCAACTGCTAAGGATTTTTCTGGAAGAGGGTTGTCGGAGGATGGGATATATTGTTTTTCAATTTCTTTAACCTTTAATTCTGCATCTGAAACGCTATCTTTAACATATTTGGCATATTGCTCCGTATAGCCTTGAACTGGGCTTGCGTTTTCAATAGAATCGAGTTTAAGATCTGTTGATGAAGTTGTTCCAATAATTTGAGCAAGGGTTTTGAGCATTTGAGCTTCATATTCTCCTCCAACCAATGCTAGAAGTTCTTTTGTTTTTCTAACAAGATCGTGCTTCGCTTCGTTATTTTTGGCAGTGCTTAGGTCTTTGATTTGAGTAATATATGAGTTAACGATTATTCTTACAAGATTGTCAAAGCTAGTTGTGTCGGTTATTGATTCTCTGTTTCTTTGGAAATAATCGTAGGTATTTTGAACAAAATCGTTTGCTATATCTGTCCTTCCTATACTTATGGCTTTATTAGTAACATCAATATGGTCTTTATAAATTCCTGCCCTGCACTTATTAAGATTTGTTTCAACAAAAGATTTATTACAAATTCCATATATATCAACTTCACAATAAGAATTTAGTTCGTTTAGTATATCAACAGCATAGGCATACTTTCCTTGGTTAATTAGGGATATTGATTTTAGTAGATTTTTATCGTAGGCAAACGCAATTAGATTTTGGCATAATTGGGTTTCCTCCTTATCGGGATTCATTGTGGAAAGGATATTAGTGAGGCGATTAGTTGTTAAGACTATTCTCCCACTATCTAGTGTTATCTTTGCTAATTGATAGTTGGCCATAACATTTTTTGGCTGAACTTCAATTGCCTTATTTAAAAATTCTTTTGCCTTTGCATCTTGGTTATTGGAGATTGCTCCTATAGCTTTCCTATAATACCAATCTCCAATCCTTGGTTCTAAGAACTCTATCATCTCTTGATTTTGTTTTATCAGAGTTTTTAGTTCAAATAGTTTAGCATAAATTTGATTATCAGTTTTATAAATTTCATACTTTTCGAGTGCCTTATTAGCTGATTGTAGTTGATAGGTATAAACAGGTATCATATCAAGATTTTCAGAAGATATCTGAGACAGCTTCTCTATCTGTTTGTGTATATCAGATAGAATATCATTTCGCTGTGATTCGGATAGAACCTGAGATATTGATATAAATGGTATTGACAATAAAAGTATGATAATAAAAAACCGCTTTAGCATAGTATTATTTTATGTTTTAGTTATTCCTTAATCTATTCCAAAATTTATAATTAATTAGAGTAAATTCTTTATTTTGTTTGTGGCATTATGGTTCTTGCTGAAGTTTTTGGATTAGTTATTGTATCGCATCCATTAACGCATCCTCCAGGACAAGACATAATTTCAATGAAATTACCCGGACATTCCCCTTTTTTAGCATATTGTTTTAGTTGGCGAATATTGGCTTTATTAAGTCCATCAATAATAATTTCATTTACTATGGAAGCGTCTTCAAGGGTTTTCTTTACCGATTCAACAACTCCAGTAACCATTGCATAACCTCTACCGTGACCATAAATACTAGGATCAAATTCAGTAGGTTCACATTTTTCGAGATCTATCTCTGCTGCTTTGAAAAGAGCCTCAAGTTCTTCATATGTTACAACATAATCAACTTCTTCTGTTCTAAATGCTTCACTTCTTTTACCTACACATGGGCTTAAGAAAACAGTAATTGCATTTGGATCAGCTTCTTTTACCAACTTCGCAGTATATACCATTGGGGAAAGGGTTGTTGATACGTAGGGTTTCATTTCTGGAATATGTTTATAAACTAAATTCATCCATGAAGGACAACAAGATGTTGTCATAAATGGGGCACCCTCATGTAGTCTTTCAAGTAATTCTTCTCTTTCGTTTTCTGTTGTAATATTAGCACCTTTTGCAACTTCAACAACATCATCAAAGCCTAATTGTTTAATTGCAGTTAAAACTTTTCTATAATCACTTTTGAATTGTCCTCCAAGTGAAGGTGCTGCCAATGCGACAACTTTACCTCCTTTAAGAATATGCTTGAAAACATCAACCATAAAAGTTTTTTCCATAATTGCTCCAAAGGGACAAGCTACCATACATTTTCCGCAATAAATACATGTATCTGGATCAATATGTTCTATTCCATTTTCATCTTTTGAAATTGCTCCTACAGGACACGATTCTTCACAAGGAACGGGTTGATAAATAATTGCATGGAATGGGCATGCTTGCATACATAATCCGCAATTAATACATTTTGAAGGATCAATTATTGCTTGGTGTTCTCCAATAGTTATTGCATCTTTCTTACATGCATATAAACAAGGTCTTGCGACACATGTCCTACAAAGGTTGGTTACCATATAACTGCTTTTAACGCAAGATGAACAAGCCTCATCAACAACTGTCATCATAACATCAGAAGTCTCATTTCTTTCAATTGATTTTATTGCGTATTCAGATATTGGAGTTAACTCATCTGTTTCATCGTATATATTGTATCCAAGAAGAGCCATTAATTTATATCTTATTACTGCCCTTTCTTTATGAATACAACAACGAGTTTTGACAGCTCCCCTAGGTCTCATTTCCACTGGAATCCTATCAATTTTTTCTATAACTTTATCTTCTATAATAAGTTTGGATAATCGTTGTATTATCTCACGACGAATCTCTACCGCATTATTTATTGCCATAGTAATCTTTTTTTTTGTTAATGATAAAAAAACTATCTCTCTATTCCAAGTTGAGAATATATTTCATTGATTAACTTTTCTTCTGTACATTCTTTAATTAAAACATCTCCTACTTTTGCATAAGGTGGTTTTGATGATTCTTTTTCTTCATCACAACCTAAACATGCTGATCCAACGAAGACAACTTTATCCTTTATTTCTTCTGGAAGTTGATCTTTAATTTTTATTAGGTCGGAACCACCTGTAATGTAGCAGTATGTTCCAACACATATTCTTATATTTAACATAATTAATTTGTTTTAAGGTTTGGTATTATATAAATTTCAATTTAACTGTCTTCATATATTTTTCCTCTAAAAGAGAGGCAAGTTTTTTAACAACATTTCGTCTAATTTCAAGTTCAACAGGAAGTGTAGGATCTTGATGTGCAATATTAATTTTGGTTCCAGCAACAATATCGATAATGTCTGCATCGAGGATAAGTCTAAACATATCCCAATGAGGGCCTTTTTGATCAAGATTTTTGGGAGTACCTTCTTCTAAAATTGAAGCCAGAGAACCTAAGGTGATAATTCCTTCAGTAACTAAATCAATTCCCTCCATTTTTGATGAAGGGGGCAAGGATGCAACAACATTATTCAAATCAACAATAATTTCACGATTTAATTCTCTTGATACTATTTTTGAGGTTGTTCCTCCACAAACAATCTTTTTCCCGTTATAATCTCTAATTATTTCTGCGAGATACTTATCCTTTTCTTCAGTGAAAGGAGGACCGGTACAAATTAAAAGCTTTCTTGGTTCTCTAACATAAAAAACCACACAACTTGTATCATCTTTTGGTTTTAGTATGTCATTGAGATCAGATTGCTTTACAATTTTTCGAGAAAGTTCTCGGGCAGATATATCTATGTTTTCTTTTATTGCATCCAAAATAAATGAATTTACTCCATCACCCCAACCAAAGGGCATATTTTTATTCCCTATGCCAGATTGGGTTACACCATCAGAAAAGAAAACTAACCTATCCTCTTTTTGAAGTAGTATATTGGAGAGCTTTATTATTCTTTTGTCTGAATTGGTTTTAGAAAGTTTTGATTCAATTATTAGCTCCTCTGGTTGGAATTTAATAATTTTATTATCCCTAACTAGTATTAATGACGGATTATCATATTCTACAATTTTAACATTACCATCAGATTCAATATCAACAATTGTGAAAGTAGAATAGCTAATATTTCTAACACTATCAATAGGGAGAGTGTCCATAATTGTTTTTGCAGTTCGAGTTATTGGTTCTCTTCTTATTCTAAAATTTAATGCCATTGAGGCTGTCATTGTAGAAAGAACATTTGCCTTAACTCCTGAACCAAGCCCATCCGACATAACAGCAATTGTCCTGTTTTCCTTTATTGATTTATGCATTAATACACTATCACCACAAACAATATTACCATATTTATTGTGTTGAAAGGAACCTACTTCTATAAAGAATTTACTAGTGTCTTGCAACATGTCTAATATTAATTATCCGTTTCTTTTGATTCCTTTTCGGAGTGCGATTCAAGAATTGAATTCAACATCGATTCAGTAAATGAAGCATTCTCACCAAGAAGAAAAGCAATTTGCTGAACCACTTTCATATTTTCCATAATTACTTCTTTGGTCCTATTCAGTACTAAATCTTCCCTTACCTGAGGAGAATGAAGGTTTTGAATCAACCCACAAACAAGGGTATGGTTTTGTATTGATAATATTGAAACATTATAATAATTTTCATTATCTCTAATATCTTGATCAACCAAATCAACTCCTGTTTGAAGTACTTGTGAAAATAATTTATGAAATGAAACTAGTTTTGTGAAATCCGCATTTCTTAATCCTGGATTTGTTTCATATATTTGAATAACATCATCGCCTAATAGCTCTGCAAAGTTTTGATTTGCATCAACAACCTTCATTTTATCATTAACAATTACAATACCAGAAGGCATTTTTTTCAGAAGAATATTTGTTTTATCTTGAGCCATTCTACGCATATATGATATACACATATCTGCTTCAGCTTTTCCACTCAATAATGCCTTAGCAAATTCTCTACAATTATCATATCCACATCCACTACAATTTAATTCGTCAGCTTCGCTCTTTTTATTTACCCAAGAAAGGGCTTCATCGATTTGTTGTAATGTGTATTCTGGCTTCTCAACCTCAGGAATAAAGTCGTAACTTGTTGAAATATCAACAGCATACAAGGCTGCCTCAATATCTTTATCTCTTGGCTCCACCTTAACTTTTTCTAAAACAACAAGTCTTTTTGAAGCAGAGGATTTTGAATTTGTTGATCCTGGCCCTTTAATACATCCAGCATCACAAGTCATAATTTCAATAAATGTTTTGCATGTTGGATCTATACTTTCAAAATCATCTAGAATATCAATAAGATTTTGAACTCCAGAAAATGTCATATATCTAATTGGTACTTTCTTTGTTGAATTATGATTAATCCTATCAACATCAGACGTTAAAGACTCTATCATACAGGTCAACATACCTCCATCTATTGGATAAAGGTTTCCTTTATTGGCTTTCATTGGAATAAATTCATCCTCTGGTCTTGGTTTCATAAACTCGAAGATAATACCCATTGATTTAAATAAAGTATTCATATCTTTGAATGTTAAAACATAGTCAACTAGACCTGGAAACTGATCAACCTCTTCTTTCTTTGCAATACAAGGACCAACAAAAAGCACCTTAGCTTCTGGGTACATTGATTTTAAAAATTTGGCATGGGCAACCATTGGAGTATAAACCGGAGCTATTGCTTTTGAATATTGAGGATAGTATTTCTTTACAAGTAATATGGCCGAAGGACAGCAAGAAGAAAGATAAACTCCATTATCTTGATTCTCCAACCAAATTTTTGTGTCTAAAGCTACCTTTTCCGCTCCAAGAGCAGTTTCGGAAACACCATAAAATCCAGCTTCTTTATATGCAGCAATTACTTTGTTTATATCTTCATTATTGTATTCACTTAAGTAGCTTGGAGCAAGAGAGACTATTATTTTCTCATTTTGAAGCGCTTGAACCACTTTAGGGATATCATCTCTAACTTTTTTGGCATTAGCTGGACACACTTGGGTACATTTCCCACAATAAATACATAATTCTGGAATTACTGATGCAGAATTGTCCTCCAGTTTTATTGCTTTTACTGGACAAGCCTTCACGCATTTATAACAATCCTGACAATTATTTTTCTCAGTATAAATTGCTGATGATTTATTCATTATTCTACTCTAAGCTCCTTATCTAATATTTCAATTAATTTGGTCTGTGTTACTTCGTTATATGTGTTATTGTCAATAGTGAGTACCGGCCCATTTTGACATTGCTCAGAACATAATTGTCCTTTAAAGTTAATATCGGCTTCTATACCTTTATTTTTTATATATTCTTGTATTATTTCAAGATTCTTATTGTTTCCTCTTGAAAAGCAAGAACTTCCTAAACATATTGTTATTTCTTTCTTTTTCATCTTTTAATCTGCGATAAGTTTTTTATATCTTGTTCTTTTAGGAGTTACATCCCCTAAACGTTTTTTCTTATTTTCTTCATATTCAGAATATGACCCTTCAAAGAAATAAGCTTCAGAATTACCTTCAAAAGCAAGTATATGAGTTGCAATTCTATCTAAGAACCACCTGTCGTGAGATATTACAACTGCACATCCAGCAAAGTTTTCTAATCCTTCCTCTAAGGCTCTAAGAGTATTTATGTCTATGTCGTTAGTTGGCTCATCTAAAAGCAATACGTTGGCTTCTGATTTAAGAGTTAAAGCTAAATGAAGTCTATTTCTTTCTCCCCCTGATAGAACGCTCGTTTTCTTGTTTTGGTCTACTCCAGAGAAATTAAAACGAGAAACATAAGCTCTTGAGTTAATTAGTCTCCCTCCCATTTGAATTTGTTCATTACCTTCTGAAATAACTTCCCAAACTGATTTTTCAGGGTCTATACTTGAGTGCTGTTGATCAACATAACCTAACTTAACAGTTTCTCCTATTTCAAAACTTCCTGAGTCTGCCTCCTGAAGCTTCATTATCATTCTAAATAATGTTGTTTTCCCTGCTCCGTTTGGTCCAATAATCCCCACAATTCCTGCAGGAGGTAGTGAAAAACTAAGCCCTTCAAACAAAAGCTTATCTCCAAAAGATTTACTTACATTATTAAATTCAATAACATTTGTACCTAAACGAGGTCCGTTTGGTATATATATTTCAAGCTTATCTTCCTTATCTTTTGTGTCTTGAGATAGCATTTGTTCATATGCATTTAGTCGGGCTTTACCTTTTGCATGACGAGCTTTAGGGCTCATTTTTACCCAATCTAATTCTTTTTCAAGGGTTTTCCTTCTCTTCGACTCAGTCTTTTCTTCATTTTCCATCCTCTTAGTTTTTTGTTCTAACCAAGAAGAATAGTTACCCTCCCAAGGAATTCCCTCTCCTCTATCAAGCTCTAAAATCCATCCCGCAACATTATCTAAGAAATATCTATCATGCGTTACTGCAATTACTGTTCCTTTGTATTGATGAAGGTGTTGTTCAAGCCAATCAATAGATTCTGCATCTAAATGGTTGGTTGGCTCATCTAAAAGAAGAATAGCAGGCTCTTGAAGAAGTAGACGACAAAGTGCAATCCTACGACGTTCTCCTCCCGATAAATTTATCACCAATGCATCTTCTTCAGGACAACGGAGCGCATCCATTGCTCTTTCAAGCTTGTTGTCAAGGTTCCATGCATCATGTTGTTCCATAAGCTCCATAACCTCTCCCTGACGATCCATAAGTTTTGTCATTTCGTCATCGCTCATTGGCTCAGAGAACTTCATATTTATTTCATCGTATTCTTTAATTATATCAGCAACCTCTTTAACCCCCTCCATAACAATTTCTTTAACTGTTTTGCTCTCGTCAAGATGAGGTTCTTGTTCTAAGTATCCAACACTATAGCCCGGAGAAAAATGAACCTCCCCTTGATGTGAGGTGTCTAGTCCTGCAATTATTTTTAGTAAGGTTGATTTTCCTGAACCATTTAAACCAATAATCCCTATCTTCGCTCCATAATAGAAAGAAAGATAAATATCTTTTAAAACCTGCTTGTTTGGAGGGAATGTCTTTCCTACCCCAACCATTGAGAATATTATTTTTTTATCGTCTTGTGCCATTTTCTTATTTATTAATTAGTTTAATGTCCTTAATGTTTAATTGCAGCGATGTCTTCCCATTCCATTCATTTTCATCAATTTGAAATGCAATATCAAAAGATTTTCCATGACGAATTTCTTCATAATAATTACTTAGACCAAATCCTATACAAGAGAAAGGGAGATGACTAATATCTAAATGAATAACAGAAAGTTTCAGGTGCTTTTGCCCAACAGGACGTGCATTTCCTGTATCTACTACCTTATCTGATTGAAAAATTGGAATATTATTTTCGGGTCCAAAGGGAGCAAATTGTTTTAGTACTCTAAATAGCTTTGGAGTAATTGTGCTTAGTTTAATTGAGTCATCAATTTCTATTTCAGGAGAAGACTGATCCTCACTAATTTTCTCTTCAACTTTTTCCTTAAATAATCTAATAAATTCTTCAAGATTTTCTTCTTTCAACGATAACCCAGCAGCATACTTATGACCTCCAAAATGCTCCAAAAGATGAGAACAAGATTCAATTGCTGAATAAATATCAAAATCTTTAATCGATCGTGCTGAACCTGTAATTAAATCATTTGACTTTGTGAAAACAATTGTGGGCCTATAAAATTTTTCAATCAAACGAGATGCAACAATTCCAACAATCCCTTTATTCCAATCTTCCTTATAGGCAACAGTTGCTTTGCTAGTTTTCAAATCATTAGAATTAAAAATCATATCAAGAGCCTCTTCAGTCGCTTGATTATCTAATTCTTTTCTCCTATCGTTATTATCGTTAATCTTTTTAGCAATATGCTCAGCTTCTTCAAGTTTTTTACAAATCAAAAGTTCAACAGAATTCTTGCCCGACTCAATTCTACCAGCAGCATTTATTCTTGGACAAATTAAGAAAACAAGGTCGGATATATTCAGTTCTTTATTGAAATATAATTTATTAGTAAAAGTGTCAATAATATGAACTACCTTACTATACTTTAGGATAGCCTCTAATCCTGGACGAGGTTGGTGGTTAATTACTTTTAATCCATAAAAAGCCAATATCCTATTTTCTCCTGTTATTGGAACAATATCGGCAGCTATTGCAATAGCAACTAAGTCTAAATAAGGAATTAATGCTTCAAAAGGCTGACGACGTTTAATGTTTAGGGCGTGAATAAGTTTGAAACCAACACCACAACCAGATAATTCTTTATATGGATAGGTAGAGTCTCTTCGTTTTGGATTTAATATTGCACAAGCATTTGGTAATTCGTCATCAGGAAGGTGGTGATCAGCTATAATAAAATCGATACCTTTAGAGGAAGAATATGCAATTTGTTCAATTGCTTTAATCCCACAGTCTAACGAAATAATTAATTTAAAACCATTATCATATGCCCAATCAATAGCTTTATAAGAAATTCCATAACCTTCATTATATCGATCTGGAATATAAAAATCAACTTCAGTATAAAAAAGTTCTAGATAAGAGTAAACTAAAGCAACCGCAGAAGTACCATCTACATCATAATCTCCATAAACAAGAATTTTCTCTCCTCCTTTAATTGCAAACAATATCCTTTCAACGGCATCATCCATATCATTTAACATGAATGGGTCGTGTAAATCCTTTATATTTGGTCTAAAAAACTCTTTTGCATCATTATAATTGTTGATGCCTCGTTGAACAAGAAGATTAGCAATTATTTTATAGACGTCAAAATCTTCTGGACGAGAGCAAGTTTTGTCCACTTGAAGATCTTGAGCAAGTTTTTCAACTAAACTCTTATCTCCATATTGCTTTAAAACCCAGCGCTTTTCCATAGACAAATATATACCCTTTTTTCCAAATAAATAGTTTACAAAGGTATAACATTTAAACTAAACTAAGAAATAAAAGGAGAAACAAGGTCAAATTGATTTCCTAAATTTCTTTCTCGTATTTAAAAATATCAGAAGAAAGACTATAGATGTGAATATTCCTAATGATATTGACAAGACATAAGGAAGCTTCAAACCTTCTGGCGCATATAATATATAGCTAACACTTACTGCCGTCATAAACATCGCAGGGAAAAGACATATTAAGTATTGTCGATTTTCTTTCATCAGGTAAAACGTACAAGCCCATAGTGTGAAAACTGAAAGAGTTTGATTACTCCAAGCAAAATACCTCCAAAGTATATCGAAATTTATTTGTAAAAGAAGAAAGGTTACGACAAATAAAGGTATAGAAACCAATAATCTATTCTTAATTGGCTTTTGATTAAAATTTAAAAAATCAGCTACAATCAACCTTGCAGACCTCAAAGCTGTATCGCCAGAAGTTATGGGAGCAATAATAACTCCTAGCATTGCTAATAGCCCACCAAAGACACCTAACCAAGAATGAGATATTTCATTAACTACAATGGCAGCTTTATTTGCTGTTGATGGTAGAGAGGAAACATAATCTTGTAGGCCTACAATTGATCCATAAAAACTACTAGCTGCTGCAGCCCAAATCAATGCAACTATACCTTCTGAAACCATAGCTCCATAAAATATCCTCTTACCCATCTTTTCATTTTTAATACAACGAGCCATTAGTGGAGATTGAGTTGCGTGAAACCCAGAAATTGCCCCACAAGCTATTGAGATAAACATCATTGGAAATATTGGTAGATTTTGAGGATTTTGATTAGCTATACCTTGCCATAATTCTGGTACGGCTGCAGATCTAGCATAAATTGCAATTAATATACCTAATGCCATAAATAAAAGAGCAAATCCAAAAACCGGATAGAGCTTTCCTATCAATTTATCTATAGGTAAAAGAGTTGCCATAATATAATATGAAAAAACAATAACAGCCCACCAAGTTGAAGATAAATAGGGAGCAATCCCATTCAGAAGCCCTGCCGGTCCAGATACAAATACAGCTCCAACTAGAACAAGGAGCAATACAGAAAACCCTCTCATAAATTGTTTTACTCCATTTCCCAGCTGTGTACCAACTATTTCTGGGAGTGAACTTCCATTCTGACGAATAGATAACATTCCTGATATATAATCATGAACAGCTCCTGCAAAAATTGTTCCTAATACTATCCACAAAAAGGCAGCAGGACCAAACATAATACCCATAATTGCACCAAAGATAGGTCCTAAACCTGCTATATTAAGAAATTGAATTAAGAATATCTTCCACCACGGAAGAGGAACATAATCAACTCCATCTGGATTTAAAATAGCCGGAGTTTTATTATTCTTATCTGCTCCAAAGACCTTTTCAACAAAACTTCCATAAATAATATAACCTAGAATTAAAAAGATAATAGCGAAAGTAAAACTTATCATAAATAAATGTATTAGATATTAGTTTCATTTGCAAAATTAGTAAATAATAATTTTACATTAGTATCTTTGCAAAAATAATTGAAAAAATATGACTAGGTTAAGTGTAAATATTAATAAAATTGCAACTATTCGTAATGCAAGAGGAGGAAATAATCCTGATATATTAAACGTTGCTATTGACTGCGAACGTTTTGGAGCAGAAGGAATAACCGTTCATCCCCGTCCAGACGAAAGACATATTAGGTATGCGGATGTTAGATCATTGAAACCTCTTCTTAAAACTGAATTTAATATTGAAGGAAATCCTACAGAAGATTTTATGCGCTTGGTTGAAGAAATTAGACCAGCTCAAGTTACTTTGGTTCCTGATGCTCACAATGTATTAACTTCCAATGCTGGTTGGAATACTATTAAGTATGAAGATATCTTAAAAGATATTATTGCTCGCTTAAAACAAGTTTCCAGAGTATCTATTTTTGTTGATCCAGAACAAGAAATGGTTGCGGGTGCCAAAAGATGTGGTGCCGATAGAGTTGAACTCTACACCGAAAGTTATGCAAGTGGATATATAGAAAATAGAGAGAAAGCTATTCATCCTTTTATTAAAGCTGCAAAGGAAGCAGAATATCAAGAATTAGGATTAAATGCAGGTCACGACTTAGATTTAATAAATTTAGAGTATTTCCAACAAAACATTCCAAATTTAATGGAAGTTTCTATTGGCCATGCATTAATTTGTGATGCATTATACTATGGACTTGAAAACACAATTCAACTATATAAACGTGCAATTTCTTCTGAAAAGCTATAAGAATATTAAAACGACGTTTTAATAAATTATTACGGCGTTTTAATTTCTTGAATCACCGTTTTAATTTCATGAAACGAAGAGTTAAGAAATCCTTTCTTCGTTTTAATTTTAAAGGAATTTTACCTCTCTTTTTATTATTAACCAATAATGGTTTTGAATATTAGCTTTAGATCTGAAAGGAATGTTCTTTTTTGAATATATGATAGGCTTAGAGCAAGCTTTTGAGGCATAATTTCTTTAATATAATATTCTTGGGGATCAGCACTTTGAGCAAGAAGATCGTTTTCATTTCTAAAAGTAATAGACGCAATATCAGTTATGCCTGGCTTTACCTTTAATACTTGCTTTTCTTCTTCTGTGTATAAATCAACGTATTTTCTTACCTCTGGCCTAGGACCTACCAATGACATTTCTCCTTTAATAACATTAATTAACTGAGGTAATTCATCTAATTTATATTTTCTGATAACATATCCAATTTTTGTTACTCTTGGATCTCGTCCATCCTTACCAATAGATAATAATCCTTTTCTATCTGAATCAACTACCATTGAGCGAAACTTATAAACTTTGAAGTCTTTATTGTCTTTTCCAACCCTAATTTGTCTGTATAATATTCCGCCCTTACTCCCGAAACCTATTAATAAAGATATAATAATAAATAAAGGACTAAGGATAATTAACCCAAACAAAGAGGCAAAAAAATCAAATAATCTTTTCATCTCAAAGAGTAATCGCATAATATCCTTCTACTAGGACTTTTACTACGTAGTCGATTTCTTGGTTGCTTAATTGGGGATAGATTGGCAAGGAGATTTCTCTTTTATAGGTTTCGTAAGCAATAGGATGGTCTTCTATCTTATAGCCCATATTTTTAAAAAGAGTAAGCATTGGCATTGGGATATAGTGAACATTAGTTGATATATTTCTATCTGCCATATATTGAATTAGATTATCTCTTTGTTCCTCCGTTATTGGATTAATCCTTAAGGCATATAAATGATAGGAAGTTGTTAGATCTTCGACATCTTGTTGAGGAAGTATGGCCCAATGATATTCTTTTAGAAGTTCTGAGTATCTATTATATACCCTCTTTCTTTCTCCAAGTAGGTAATCATATTTTCGAAGTTGAGCTAATGCAATTGCAGCATTAACATCAGGAAGGTTAATTTTCATTCCATGAGCAATAATATCATAACGCCATGCTCCCGCCTTGGTTTTAGTAAAAGCATCTTTTGTTTGTCCATTTAATGATAATATTCTTAACTCCTTATATGTTTCGTCATTATCGAAAGGTTCAGGAAGATTAAGACAAATTGCTCCTCCTTCTGCTGAAGTTAGATTTTTAACTGCGTGAAGAGAGAGAACACTAACATCAACCAATTGAGCTATTGTTTTGTTTTTTAAGGTTGCTCCAAGAGAATGAGCGGAGTCTGAAAGAATCATTATTCTTCCAAGTTTTTCTTGATTTTCAGATGACGCAATAAATTGTTCTCTAATTTCTTTAGAACAGATTAATTCCATAATCTTTTCATAATCACAAGGAGCTCCTCCTAAATCTACAGGTATTATTGCTTTTGTCCTTGGGGTTATGGCTTGTTTTATTTTCTCAACATCAATTGTTAAGTTTCTTGTGATATCTACCATAATAGGCTTTGCATTAGCATCCATAACTGCCATTGCTGTTGCACAATAGGTATAGGAAGGGACAATAACCTCGTCTCCTTCCTTAAGCCCTAACCATCTTAATATTAGAATTGTGCCACTTGTCCAAGAATTAACACAATTAACTCTTTTTGCCTTACAATATTCTTGTAGGCCTTGTTCTAGGGCTGCAACTTTTGGACCTGTAGTTATCCAACCTGAATTAAGGCTATCATTTACCTCTTTAATGACATCCTCATCGATATAGGGAGGGGAAAAGGGAATATTCATCAGCTTAGATAGACATTATTTCTTTTTCCTTGATAACAAATAACTCTTCTGTATTTTTTATCTCTTTTTCAGTAATTGCTTCGATTTCTTTTTCAACAGACTTTATTTCATCTTCTGAAACTCCTTGGTCTTTTGATTTCTTAATCTTATCAATTATTCCTCTTCTAACGTTTCTAATACTTACCTTTGCATCTTCCACTTCTGCTTTTGCTCTCTTAGCAAGCTCCTTACGTCTTTCTTCAGTAACTGGAGGGAGAACAATTCTTAGCATATCTCCTTCAAATTTTGGAGTAAAACCAAGATTAGCTGCTAAAATTGCTTTGTCAATTGGTGATAGCATTGATTTTTCCCAAGGTTGGATAACGATTTGTTTAGAATCAGGAGTAGAAATGTTTGCAACCTGATCAATTAAAGTTGGGTTGCCATAATAATCTACTTTTATTCCCTCAAGCATAGAAGGAGATGCTTTCCCTGCTTTAATCTTATTCAATGAGGATTCAAGAAACGTTACAGCTCCTTGCATATTGTTTGTACACTCTTGAATTAAACTTTTTGATGAATCTGTCATAATATATTGTTTTTTTATTATATTCTCGTTGCTGTTCTTTCGTACGACTCTATATCATTTGTTTCAGTCGTTATAGTAAAGTTAAAGTTAATTTTATCTCCACTTACTAAAACTCCAGTTCCTTTCATTTTATAACCTCCTACTTGTTGTTCGAATGAAGCTGATGTGGTAACTACTGTTGCTCTTATTTCAAGAGTTGAATAGAGTCCAAATAAATCCCCACTTATTATTATTTGTCTACTATCATTAGGATCTATCTTAATTGTTCCGGTATTGGATTTTGTAGAATTTTCCATTTTTTTTGTCTGAGGGAAAATAACATCTTCACTGAGCTTCCAGCTACCATTCCAATCATCTGATGCCAATGTTTGATCCTCTTGACAAGAAACAAAAGTTATTGATAAAAAAGCGAATAATACCCCTAACAGAGTAATAATTTTATTTTTCATTTCTTTAGTTCTAATATTGTTTTAATGTGCAAATATAAGAATATAACCCTAATTCATATACAAAAAGTGTCGAAATAATTCGATGATATGCAATATTTGAGTAATTTTGAAGATTCAAACAAGAAATAAAAATGATAAAAAAACAAATTCCGAATACAATTACTCTTCTAAATCTACTATGTGGAATACTTTCAATTTACACTTTATACACTACTGAAAGCATTATCATACCTTCTGTTTTAATTATTTTAGGAGCTCTATTTGATTTCTTGGATGGAATGGTTGCAAGACTATTGAAAGCATATTCAATTATTGGAAAGGAATTAGATTCTTTGGCTGATTTAGTAACCTTTGGGGTTGCTCCAAGTTTAATTACCGTTGACTTACTTCAAGAGTTCTACTTCTTAAACCCATTCTTATTAAAGTTTTCTTTCCTCGTTTTTATACCTATTTTCATGGCTCTAATGTCTGCATATAGACTAGCGAAATTCAATGTTGATGAACGTCAAACAATGGGATTTATTGGAGTTCCTACTCCAGCCAATGCTCTTATTTGGATTTCTCTCCCAATAATATATTATCTTGAAACAAATTCAATTCATCTTTGGGGAATAGGAACACAAGCATTTTACACAAATCTAACTGCAATTTTATTAAACCCAATAGTTATTTTGCTAGGCTCAATACTAATGTCTTTCTTGCTTGTTTCAGAGCTCCCTCTTTTTGCCTTAAAATTTAAAAATTTAAGATGGAAAGAAAATAAAGATAAATTTATTTTCTTGATAATTGCAATATTACTTATATTTGCATTTAATTTATATTCAATTCCACTTATAATAATAGTTTATATAATAGAATCATTAATCATTAACAAAATAAAGAAATGAAATTTATTGCTGAAATCGATGTAATGCCATTAAAGGCTTTGTTAGACCCTCAAGGAAAAGCTGTAACCTCTTCAATGGGGAATATAGGACTAGGACAAATATCTAATGTTAGAATAGGTAAACATATAACTTTGGAAGTTGAAGCTTCCTCAAAAGAAGAAGCAAATTCTTTAGTTGACAATGCTTGCAATCAATTACTGCACAACCCAGTAATGGAACATTACGATTTTAAACTTATTGAAGAATAAATGATAGGCAAGTCATTAGACATTGCTATTGCTGACTTTGATTATGCCTTACCTGAGGAAAGAATTGCAAAATTTCCTCTTGAAGAAAGAGATAAGGCTAAACTTCTAGTTTTAAAAAATGAGGCAATTTCAGAGATTCCATTCTTTGAATTGCCTCAACTTTTAGATAAGGACAATCTATTAATATATAACGACACAAAGGTTGTACATGCAAGGCTCTTCTTTAAAAAAGATACTGGTTCTATTATCGAAGTTTTCTGCCTAGAACCAACACAACCAAATGAAATTCAAATAGCTTTTGCCCAAAAAGGATTAGGAAAGTGGAAATGCTTTATTGGTAACAACAAAAAATGGAAAACAGGAGTTTTAAAGAAAACCACTGAGTTTGAAGGAAGACTGATTGAACTTTTTGCAGAAAGAGAAACTCAGGTTGATAATGCTTGGATTGTTAGATTTACATGGACTGAAGAATATTCTTTTGCAGAAGTTTTGGCTCTTATGGGAGTTATTCCTCTACCTCCTTATTTGAATAGGGACGCAAGGAAAGAGGATAACGACGACTATCAAACAATTTATGCAAACCAGGAAGGTTCAGTTGCAGCTCCTACTGCTGGATTACATTTCACAGAAAAAACATTTCTAGACCTTCAGGAAAAACAAATTAAATCAAGTTTTGTTACTCTTCATGTTGGCGCTGGCACTTTCAAGCCTGTTAGCACAGACTCAATTGCTGAACATACTATGCACACTGAAAAAATTACTATAACAAAACAAGTTATAAAGGATTTAATAGAACATATTGAAAAAAAAATTACTTGTGTTGGCACAACCTCAGTTAGAACAATCGAAAGTTTATATTGGCATGGAATTAAGTTAATTGAAAATAAAAATACTGACTTAGAAATTAATATTGAACAATGGGAGCCATACCAAAAAGCAATTGAGATTAGTCCTAAGCTAGCATTAGAAGCAATTATCGAAAAAATGGGTGATCAGGAAATAATATGTGGACAAACTCAAATAATTATTGCTCCTTCATATCAATATAGAATAGTGTCGGCAATGATAACCAATTTTCATCAACCTAAAAGTACATTATTATTATTAGTGTCGGCAATGATAGGTGAAAAATGGAAAGATTGTTATAAATTTGCCTTAGAAAATGATTTTAGATT
>Ga0172378_10001389_pt1 | contig 22317 bp, 28 predicted proteins | sample GrowelOW332metaG_FD_119755 | JGI IMG/M metagenome (GOLD analysis project Ga0172378, IMG submission 119755) | Groundwater microbial communities from an aquifer near a municipal landfill in Southern Ontario, Canada - Pumphouse #3_1 metaG | ecosystem: Environmental > Aquatic > Deep subsurface >... | reverse complement strand
GCGTACAACTGAATCAGAAAAGGAAAAAATAGAATTAAAATCAAAAATAGAAAAATTAAGAAAAGGACTTATTAAAATAGGAGATGATGATGCCAAAAACAGAATTTTAAAAGAAAAGGAATTCAGTGTTCAAAATGCAAAACAAAAGTTTAGTTTAAATATTACGAATAAATTAATTAATACAACAATCATTTATTATCCAATATACACATTCAAATTACTATTAACATCTGAAGAAGGAACAAGACGTTTAGTTGATGTAAGTTTCGATCCATTAACAAAAGAATTTAATGGACTTAAATGTGAAAGTTGCCAAAAAGCAATAAGAGATATTCAACTTTGTTCTTCTGGACATATAACTTGTCAAAAGTGTATAGACAGATGTGGAGATTGTAATAAAATATTATGTAAAAAATGTCTAGTAAAAAAATGTTCTGTGTGCGCCAAAACATTATGTAAAGATTGTTTTAAGATTTGTCAAAAATGTGGAAAATACGTTTGTTCGAATTGTTTAAGAAATGATTGTGTAACTGGAGAAGAAATATGCTTAAATTGTTTAAGGGCATGTAGTAAATGCCATGGTTTAACACAAGAAAAAAATTTCAAAATATCAAGAAACGGAAGTAAAATATGTCAAAAGTGTATCGCAGAGGAAAACAGAAACACAATAATTAAAAAAATTTTTGAATAAAAAACCTTTTAAAGGCAAATTATTACAATTAACTATGGCTTTCAAAATTAACGTAGCACATAACGGAAAAACATATAAGTTAGAAACAGAAGATGAAAATATAGTTGGACGAAATATCGGAGATGAAATTGATGGTGCAGAATTTTCAAAAGATTTAGAAGGTTATAAATTATTAATTACAGGTACAAGTGATAAAGCTGGTTTTTGTGGATTAGAAAGAATAAATGGACCTGGATTACACAAGGAACTTTTAAGTTATGAAACAGGAATGCATAAAAGAACAAAGAAAGAAGGCAAAAAAGAAAGAACAAATAAAACTCCAAATGGATTAAGATTAAGAAAAACAGTAAGAGGAAAGGAGATTTCTTTGCATACAGTTCAGATTAATACAAAGGTTGTAAAAGAAGGGACAAAGAAGTTTGATAGTTTTTTTGAAAAATCCGAAGATAATACAAAGACTGAATAAATAATATTTAAATAGTCTCATGATTTATCTATTTTGTAAAAGATGGTGAAAATATATAGTGTTGGTGGATATACTGAAGTCGGTAAAAACATGACTGTTATAGAATTGGAAGATGATGCTTTTCTTATAGACAACGGACTTTATCTACCTGCAATTGTAGGAATGCAAGAAGGTGAAAAAAATATGACTGAAAAAGGTCTAAAAAGAATTGGAGCTCTAGCAGACGATAGTGTAATAAAAAATTTACGAGAAAAAGTAAGAGCACAATTTATTGGACATGGACACCTTGACCACGTCGGTGGAGTGCCATTTTCTTCTGACAAATATAACGCACCAATTTATGGAACACCTTTTACTATTGAGATTTTAAAAAGTCTATTAGCAGATAATAACTTGTTGCTAAAAAACAAATTATGCTCCGTCAAACCAGATACCGTTTTTACGGTTCAAGGAAAGAAAAAACAATATAGAGTAGAATTTATAGGAGTAACACATTCTATTTTACAAACAGTAATTATAGCAATTCACACCGATGAGGGAGTTATTTTATATTGTAATGACTTTAAATTAGATCCAACCCCCGTCTATAATTCTAAAACAAACATGAAAAGATTAAGAGAAATAGGAAAGGAAGGGGTTTTATGTATGATAGTTGACTCTTTATATGCTGACACTGAAAGAAAAACACCAAGTGAAAAAATTGCTAGAGCATTATTAGACGAAATTATGACACCAGAACATATTGGTAATGGGGGATTGGTAGTAACATCTTTTTCTTCTCATATCGAGAGATTAAAAAGTATAGTCGATTTCGGAACACGAATGAATCGTAAGATTATATTTTTGGGTAGAAGTCTAGATAAATATTGTAGAGCAGCACAGACCTGTGGTTTAGCAGATTTTACAAGGGGTATACAAGTTTCCAGATATAGAAGTCAAGTAGAATCTGTACTAAAAAAGGCGATGAAAAATAAAAGCGAATATTTATTAGTTTGTACTGGACACCAAGGAGAACCAGGAGCAGTATTAGAAAGAATTAGTCGTGGAGATTTACCTTACAGAATTGAACAAAAAGATAGTATTATTTTTTCATCAAGTGTAATTCCAACAAATGTAAATAGAGAACAATTTTCTAAAATGGAAAACAGATTAAAAAAATATAAACCAAGAATTTACAGAGATGCCCACGTTTCAGGTCACGCAAGTCGAGAAGATTTAAGAGATTTCTTAAAACTACTTACACCACGACACGTAATTCCATCACATGCAGATCCAAATAAAATAGAAAGAATGATGGATTTGTTAAAAGAAGAAAATTACAAAAGAGGAAAGAATGCTCACTGCGTCATGGACGGAGGAGTTCTTAAAATATAATGTTCAAAAAAAAGAAAATCGAAGAAAAGATACCAGAAATAAAAACTTCTGAAAACAACTTGAATGACGAAACAAAAGAAATAGCATCTGGAATAAAAAATGCTCTAGAGAGAGGAGAATCTCTTGAAAAGGCAATGCAATCTTTTGCAAATGCAAATTATAATATAAATAATATTATGCTAGCAGCCGATTACATAACAAAAAATGCTAGTCAACAAATCAAAGAAACTCAATCAATCAATAAGACAACACAAAAACCAATTCAAAAAGAAAAAAATTTGACAAAGGAAACAGGCAAAAAAATATTAGGTATGAAAAAAAATGTATTCATTATTGTAATTATTATATCAATTGTTTTTTTAGTGGGCGCATTAATTCTTGGACTTAACTGGAATAACTTTCTTTCTTTTTTTAACAAATAATAATGGAAATATTATATCACTTAAACAACAAGGTACCAATACAGATACGAATACAATAAGTACAGACATTATCCATCCGAACCAACCACTAACAGCAGTAAAACTAACCAAATAAAATAAACTTGCGAATACTGAAACAAACACATGGAAAGAATGTGGTAACTTAGTATTCTTTACAAACATTCCAAGTAATATTCCAACAAAGGCCGAACCAATAATTAATAATGGATGTTCTATTATTGGAAAATGTAAATGAGGAGCAAATCCGAAAGCTGCTGCACCAAGATATGGAAAGACAACATCACTTAGAGTACCAATAAAAATTGAACCCACAAACCCAATTAAAAAAGTTTTCCATATCGATTTATCATATTTATAAAAAACAATAGTAGTTGCTAGAGCAGAAAGTGCTACATGTAAAATATGAAACGATTCAAAAACGCTTTCTGTATATAAAAAATCTGTAAAAAGAGAAATTACTAAAGTTAAAACTATAGACACTACAACAGCCACAATCGTAAATGGACTATGTTCTTTCAATTCTTTTAAAATTTCCGTTTTCATTTTTTTATCCTGATTTTAAATGTTAATAAAAAATAAATAAAAAATGTGGATTATATCCACTTAATTTCTGTGATTAGCGTAACAATCTCTACAATAAACAGGTTTATCGCCCGTTGGTTTGAATGGAACTTCACATTCTTTACCACAATCAGCACAAGTTGCCTTATGCACTTCTCTAGGTCTGTCACTACCGAATCTTCCGTTTCCTCGTCCGCCAAATCTACCAGAACCTCTATTGTTAAAGTTTCTACCTCTAGATGGTCTGCTTTTTTTGAAGCATTCTTGACATCTTACGGGTTTTCCTTCTGTTGGTTTGAATGGAACTTCACATTCTTGACCACAGTCAGAACATACTGCTTTAAACATTTGCCTTGGTTCATCATCGTATGCCATACAATTTTCCTCCAAAATTTAGAATAAAAACATTAATCATTTACTTCACTCTGCCATCCATTTCTATAGAATAAAGTAAATATGAGTTTATAACCTTTGTGGATTATTTTTATCCAACTATCTTAGCCTTATTGTTTCTAGATTTTTCGGGACAACAGTCTCAATTTTTTGCGCCCGATGAATACTAGAAGCAAAATCTAAACATTTAGTTTGTTCTCCATGATTTATTATTATTTTTTTAGGTCTTGGCTGTAGATTCCCAATAAAGGCCATAAGTTCATTTCTTGAAGCATGTCCAGAAAACCCATCTACACTCAAAAATTTCATTTTTATATCAATTACTTCTTCATGATCATTAAACTGAAAAACCACATGTCTTACTCCATCCTTAATTTGTCGTCCCAATCCTCCTGGTGGTTGATAACAACTAAGACATAAACCATTTCTATAATCATCAGCCAATTCTTTAAAATATTCAACAGATGCTCCACCAACTAACATCCCAGAAGTTGCAAGAATAATACAAGGACCACCCTCCATAACTGCTTTTCGTTCAACTGGAGAACCAACTCGCTTAAAAACATCTGACAAAAATGGATTATTCTCAGAAAAAATACTAGCTCTTATTGAATTACTTAAATAATCTGGATAAGCCGTATGAATCCCATTAATATCCCATATCATACCATCTACATAAATTGGGACTTTTGGAACAATTCCCTCTTTCATTGCAGATTCTAAAACTAACATTTTTTCCTGAGCATGACCAGTTCCCAATTCTGGAAATAAAACTTTTCCACCATCGGCAATAACCTCATTAACAAAATTTAACATTACTTCTTCAGATTCTTTTCTTGAAGGATAGTTATCATCTTTTCCACCGTACGTTGATTCAATTTGCAAAGTTTCTAACCTAGGAAAATATGTACTTGCCGGATCTAATAATCGTGTTTTTCCAAACTTCATATCAGCAGTATAAAGATAATTATGTAAACCATTACCAATATTAAAATGGACCATTGAACTACCCAATGTATGACCAGCATTATACAATGTAATTCTAACATCAGGCGTAATATCAGTAACTTCTCCATAATCTAAAACAATTGAATGCCTAACCATATCTCTAACATCTGAAGACTTGAATAATGGAGCAACAGCTTGTTTATATGCAACCCCAATAAAATCTAATGCCATCAAAGCAGAAATATCCCTCGTAGGAGCCGTCATATAAGTTGGACCCCTATAACCCATTTTATATAAATATGGAACTAAACCAGAATGATCCAGATGAGCATGAGAAAGAATAACGGCATCAATCTGAGACAAATCTAATTCTGGAGCATCTAAATATGGAAACTGATCTCTTCCTGTGGCAGAAACACTAATTCCACAATCAATTAATATTTTTGAAATCGGAGTTTGTAATAAAAAACAACTTCTACCAACTTGTCTTGCACCACCCAAACTTGTAATTCTAACCCATTCTTCAATTTTGTCCGGATTCCAGTCCGTATATATTTTTTCCCCAACAGAATTTAAGAATTTTTTCCTATAATTATTATCGACATATAAAACTTCTCTAATTTTGTCAGTAATTTTTGATTTAATAGCTGCACTTCTTTGAACTGTTGCCGTCCACATAGTAGTATCTCTTATTTCTTTCAAGAAACTACCAGATTTTCCAATAGCCAATCCAGGTCTTTTTGTTTCAATAACAATTATACTTCTTTGTGGATCGAATAAAATTCTTTCAACATCCGCTTCTGCAGGAATTATTTCTTTTACTTTTTTTTCAGTAAATTCGTTATCCATTAAAATAGATTTATCTGCTCTTAATTCAATTCTTTTCTTAATTTTATTTACCAGTTTTTTTATTTCTTCCTCACCACTTCTAAAAAAACTAACATCACCCGTATACACAACTATATTTGCACCTTCAAAGATAATCGCTTTTACAACACCTTGTGGTAATTCTTCTTCTATTAATTTCAAAATATCTGCCATTTTTTAATATAATAATTATTATTCTTCGCTATAAACCCATTCACCCTTTTGATTAGAAACGTATTTTATTCCGTCTTTCGTCAAAGTTACAATATCTACACCATATCCAGAAGCTGTATCTCTTTCAATTGCTGACTTAATTGCATCAGCCGCCAAAACAATACCTTCCTTAACTGTTAAATCTTTCTTATAATTTTGTTCTAACATACCCAAAATATATGGCATACCACTAGAAAAATTTGCATCGAAATCTTCAACCTTAGAAACACTACCTGCAGGTTCAACAGAATATAATTCGGCAGTACCATTACTATTAACACCACCAACCATTAAACCAGCCATGAAAACCATAGTAGAAGGTTGTCTAATGTTTTGATATACTATTGCAGCAATCAAATTAACAGCTTCCTTAACCGTTGGTTTTCTTTTATCTCTTAATTCTTTTAACTTCAACTCAGCCTTGATTGTTTTCTTTGTAAGTTCAATGTCTGAAACACTACCAGTCCCAGAAATAACTAAATAATCATTTATAGGAACAACCTTTCTAACATTTTTACTAACAATTATACTACCACCAGCTGTTGCCTTTCTATCTCCGGCCATAACAACCCCATCTTTACACACAAGTCCAACTAAACTTGTTCCTGTTTTTAAAATGTTTTTTTCAATTTCTTTATCCATTTTGCATAGAATTAATTTATTAAAATACAAAATAATGAAATGAAAACCATTTATAAATTTTATGATTATCCAAAGTATATCTAAACCCTTAAAAAGATAACTTATTTCTGAATATTTATGAATTATGATGATTTACTAAACACTGCTTATGAAAACGTTGAAGTTAATATTGAAGAATCACACGAAAGGTTTGAAGTCCCAAAAGTAACAGGACATCACGAAAAAAATAGAACAGTAATTACTAATTTTTTACAAATTGCGTCTCACATAAGAAGAGATCCACAGCATATAATCAAATTTCTAACAAAGGAATTGGCTAGTCAAGCCGAAATTCAAAATGAACGATTAATATTTGCACGAAAATTGTCAAGTAAGGAAATCAACGATAAAATCTTACGGTACGTATCTCAATTTGTATTATGTGCAAACTGTAAAAAACCAGATACAAAAATTATTGAAAGTGAGGGAAAAGTATATGTTCAATGTTTAGCTTGTGGAGAAAAAACTCAAATTCACAAATTATAAATTACAAGGAGGTAAAAAATGGATGCAAGATGTATGAAGTGTAAATCACAACAAAAGATGAATGACGTACTAATGACAAAAACTACACGTGGCGGATACATGGCAAAGGGAAAATGTTCTGTTTGCGGATGTGGAATGTGTAAAATAATGTCTGAAACAGACGCATTAAAAGCAATCTCAAGTGGTGAAGCTAAAAAATCATTTTAAATAATATTCGTGCGAAATTCATTTTTTATTCGCATTTTATTTTAATCGTTATCTTTATAAAATATAAATAACTTTCACATTTATCCTTCCATAGTTCAAAGGTAGAACACGTGGCTGTAGAAGTGCGCTCGACATGGTGCTATAGCACATAAGAATGAAAGCGTTTTAGTCCGTCTTCAAACGGCTTTGTTATTGCAGAGCCCGCGATGTCCCAGTTCGATTCTGGGTGGAGGGATATTTTTTATTAGAATTGAACGAAGTGAAATTCTAAATTTAACACCAGCCACTGAATTAAACAAGACTTCAGATAGTTGATTAAGTTCGATTGGAGGAGATGCTTTGAGTAACATTGTAAAAAAATTAGATTATGTTACGAAATGCTTCGACGAGTTAGGGTGGAGGGATATTTTTTATTAGAATTGAACGAAGTGAAATTCTAAATTTAACTCATACTATCCCCACTAAATCTAGAATTATTTTGTGCCACTTTTCCGCCAAACTCCATCGGAAGAGTAGAAAACCCACTACCATACAATGATTGATGTATAGATGGATTAGATGTTCCATAACCACTAAAATATCCACCAAAAGATGATTGAGCATCGCCCCAATAAGATTCCATTTTCGCGCCATATATTGGCGAACCCATTGCAGCTAATGTTAATGGAAATGGAGATTTTTTAAATTCAGCGACGAATGCTCCTGATTCAATTATTTTATTCATTTCATCTAAACGTCCTTCTTTTTCTAGTTTAGCAAGTATTTGTTTAAATGGAACATTTCCCATCCCCGGAGCCAAATGTGTATCTTCATAACCAAAGTTATCCGTCATATGTAAATGTTTAACATATGGAGCCATTTTTTTTGTTTCATTCTCTAAATCTTTATCATCAAAACCTGTCTTTTTGAATAAATTTAAATGACCAACATCTAAAGTCATACCAATTTGTTTTTCAGCAATTTTTTTTGCTTCATTTTTTGACATTTTTTTTGAATCAACCATCTTGTCAATAAATTTTTGTCTCGACTTTTCAACAAGTTCAGCCATTTGTTCTCCTTTAGCAAAAGCCATGCCCTGAAACATATTTTCTATTGCAATAACTGGAGCGTTATTCTTAAATTCATTATAAGACTTAACCGCCAAATTACCAAAAGTTTCAGCCGCTTTATCTAATGCAAAATCTTCTGCTTTAACAAAAACTTGAGGACTTTTACCTGCCGTTATTAATTTTAACTTTTCTATTGCATTATTTAACACATGTTGTTTCTCAATTGGAGCAGAAATTGTCGGTCCATTATTTGCTATTTTATTCATATTGTTAGAATATTGCTCCGCTAATTTTTTCAAATCCTTTTTCTGGTCATCAGTTCCAAACTGATAAGCTTTTTCAAAGGCATCATTAAAATTTAATTGAACACTATCTATAAAGACATCAGCTTGTTGAATCTTTTGATAAGCATCTCTTTCTTGAGCAGTATTTAAAGCAATACCACAACTACTTGGATTTTTTGGATTAGCAGCCACATATTTGCCGTCCTCTGTCGGATAAATTGTCTGATTTGCATACTTAGCCAAAATAGCCGGATTATCATAACCAATTAAATCAGAAGCATGTTTATTCAAAGTCGTTAATTCTTCAATTTTCTTTCTCCACTCAGAATGATTCGCTGTATCTAATTTTTCTTCAACAGTGTATTTTTCTCCGCCATTTTCAAGGGACTTTGGCCTCAGTGGATTATATAATCTAGATGTAGCAACATTCGTAACGATTCCAGTATCTCTATTAACTATTGGCATCTGATTTATTTCTACTTTATTATCAGAGTTTTTTCTCCAATCTGCACCAGGAACAACACCTGTAGAATGAAAAACAACCGGAGTATTTCCCTTAGGATCCAGTTCATAAGCTTTCTGTATATTTCCATACATTCTTCTTTCATTATCAATTCTAGTTTCATCCTTATATCCCCCTTCTTTTGAGAATCCACTTGGATCAATAATTGGAGCATGCATACTTGGTCTAACACCAGATATTTTCATTAATTGACGCATCTCTTTAAAATGTTCTTTTGGAATTGTCTCAGATTTATTCGCATCTAACATAGTAACTTCAAAAGCAGTTACACCCTGTTTTATTGCCTTAACAGTTTCATCCACTTGATTTGCTGTTTGAGGAGAACCAGGAAACCCTAAACCATGTTGATTTAATCTATATCCTACGTAATTACCATTATATGGGTTAAAAGACGATCGTTCGCCATAATAGAAACCTTCACTTCCATAAACACTATCACCCATAAAACACCTCAAGAAAATAAACCAAAATTATTATATAAACATAACGTTCAATATAACTTTTTATACTCTCTTTTTATCTAAATTATATGGAAATTGTTTATGCTAAATTCAGAGCAAAAGCAGAAGATTTTATTGTTGAAGAAATAACAAAAGATAAAAGAGTATGTTCTATAAAAAATTTGGACACTACATTCCCAAAAGATGAGGAAAGAGATTTTTTATGGTGCGATTTAATCAAAAATGACATTGATGAATTTAGAGCATTACGAGAATTAGCATCTGGAATTGGAAAAGGAATTGATGCAATAGGTTTTGCCGGAACAAAAGATAAAAAGGCAATAACTTCTCAACAAATATCTATCTTTAAACCAAGTGTCGAAAAAATAAAATCATTTTCTCACCCCAATTTACAAATAGGTAATTTTAAGTGGAACAAAAGAAAAATAAAACTCGGTTTTTTAGACGGAAATCATTTTATTATAACGTTACGAGACATAACTCCAAAAGATGCCATAAAAATTTCTAATCTAATAAAGAAAACTAAATTCTTCCCAAATTATTTTGGGAAACAACGTTTTGGTAGTGTAAGAAACAACAACGACGAGATCGGAAAACTAATAATAAAAAAGAAATTCAAAGAAGCTATAATTAAAATACTAACTGAAACAAGTTCTAACGAACGAGAAGAAGTCGTTAAGGCAAGACAAAAATTAGCCAAGGAAAAGGATTTCAAAAAAGCATTAGAATATTTCCCTATGTATTTAAAATTTGAAAGAAATCTACTATATTATTTATCTCAAAACAAAGATGATTTTATTGGGGCATTAAAAAAAATAGATAGAAAACAAGTTTTAATGTTTGTAAATGCACTTCAAAGTAAATTATTTAATGAAATATTAGAAGAATCAATTGAAGCAGGTTTTGATTTTAGTCAAAAAGGACAACAAAAAATTCAATTAATCGGATACAAATCAAAAGACGAAAATACAAAAGTTGGAATCATAACAAAAGAGATTATGAAAAGACATAACTTAACAAAAGAAGATTTTGACTTAAGAGAAATTCCATTCTTAAGAATTTCAGGTCAGTTAAGAGATGCAATTATTGATGTACAGAATCTGACATTAGAAATAAATAATGACGATCTATTCGAAAATTCTAAAAAAATCACATTAGATTTTTGTTTACCATCTGGAGTATACGCAACCACTTTTTTAGAAAACTTTTTTGAGTTAGACGAAAAACGAGATAATAAAAATGAAACAGAAAAAAAATATTAATTCAGGGTTTAGTTTCGGTTTGACTTCCGGAATTATAACAACACTAGGCTTACTAATTGGATTAAGTGGAACTGAAAATAAAATAATAATTATAACCGGGATTTTAACAATTGCAATTGCGGACGCTTTTTCTGACGCATTGGGAGTTCATATTTCAAAAGAATCTGAAAAAAAAACAACAAAAGAAATATGGAGTGCAACCTTAATGACACTAGCAACCAAATTTATAATTGCGTGCAGTTTTTTAATTCCAATTTTATTATTTAATTTAAACACTGCAATAATTATTTCATGCATATATGGTCTAATTATATTGAGTTTATTTTCATATAAAATAGCAAAACAAAGAAAAGAAAAACCAATTCATACAATACTCGAGCATGTCGGAATTGCAATTTTAGTTATTATAATAACAAAATTAATAAGTATAATAATCTAAACATTATTATGAGAAAAAAAATAGGATTAGTTCTTAGTGGAGGAGGAGCAAAGGGGTACGCACATATCGGACTTCTTAAAATATTAGATGAATTTAATATAAAACCAGATTTTGTCGCCGGAACTAGTATGGGAGCTATAATTGGAGCTGCTTATTGTTCTGGAATGAGTGGAAAAGAAATAGAAGAAAGAATTGATGAATTTAATATCATGAAATTATTAGACATAACCATTTCTAAAAATGGATTAATAAGAGGCGATAAATTACTTCAATTTTTTGAACAATTTTATAATAATAAAAAATTTGAAGATTTACGTTTCCCACTTGTAGTAAACGCAGTAGACTTAATAACTGGACAAGAAATTGCTTTTTCTAAGGGAGATTTAAGTTTAGCTGTAAGAGCCAGTATGTCAATTCCTGGTATTTTTCAACCAACTCAGATAAAAGATATGATATTAGTCGACGGTGGAGTAAAAAACAATATCCCGGTAAGTTTAATTAAAGAAAATTGTGATGTCATAATAACATCAAATGTAAATTATATTGAAGATTTTAAATCTGTTAATATTAGAGCAAATTATCTAAAAAAAGATACAAAAGAATTACCGAGTTTACCAAAAGTATTAATAAAAACATTAACAATAATGCAAAGTAATCCTAATCTTCTAAAATATGCAGAACAAAACTCCGACGTGTTTTTGTGTCCAAAAGAACTAACAAAATATTCTATATCCGATTTTAATAAATCAAAAGAAATTATGTTAATAGGAGAATTAGAGGCCAATAAATTCAAATATAGGATAAGAGATTTATGCAAATGAAAAAAGATTTAATACGAAAAATATTTCATTTTTTGTTAGGAATTATTTTAATAATTGGTATAAATTTCGACTTTATCAATATTCTTACATTTCTCATAATTGATATCGTAGCAATATTTTTATTTATTTTAACTAAAAAAGAAATTAAAATTCCGATATACACCAGAATATTTAATGAGTGTTCTAGAAAAAAAAATGATTTGGGTTTAGTAACTTTTTTGATTGGATGTACTATTGCTTTTTTATTTTCTCCAACAAAACAAATAATATCTGCTTCAATTGCAATTTTTACGTTCGGAGACGGAGTTGCATCATTAATTGGAAAAATGGGCAAAATTAAATCTCCACTGAATAAAGAAAAAAATCTAGAGGGATTAATCACTTCAGTAATATTAGCATCAATTTTATCCTCATTATTCATAAACCCAATACTAGCAATTTGTTCATCAATTATAACAATGACAATCGAACACATTAACAACAAAATAGACGATAATTTATTTTTAGCACCATTCGCTGTAATTATAATTAATCTAATCAATGTACTTTTTCAAAAAATCATTTAATGGTCTATAATCATATCCCACCAAATTAATATCGTATTTATCATCAATAGATTTACTATTTTTTGCTATATGACAGCTGACAAAATCTTCAATTTTACCATTTTGTTTTGATGCATTTAATACAAATAACATTTGGTCATCAACTTCGCTATCTCCTTTTAAAAAATATCTTTTGTGCTTTTTATTAGCAAGTAAAAAATTCTCCATACATGTGCACTTATTCATAGCAGAGGAATATACTTGTTTTATACTTAATTCATCTGATATTGGCTTAACCAAATATTCTGGACAACGAGTAATATAAGCAGTATCTTTATCACGAAAAAAGTTTGAATAAAAATCCTTAATCCCAGGGAAAATTAATTTTCTTTTTCTATTTTCTATAATAGATTCAGCCCTCTTCTTATTTATGTCATCATTTAGAAAGGTATCATTAAAATGAGTCCAGTATTTTTCTTTTATATAATCATATTTCCAAGCATTTTCCAAGACACAATTAATTCCCCAAAGAATCATCTCTTTATTAAAAACTCCACCACGCAATAATCTTGATAAAATTATTGTATAAGCCGGAGAAACAACATCTGTATAATCGAAATCTGACACACAGCAATCACACTGTAAAATTCTCTCAACCAAATCGGTTTTTGAGGTTCCATTTTTCAGTATGACTCTTTTCTCCATTCATTAAGTCACCTCTTCCGTTTTAAAATATATAGCGGGAACAGGATTTGAACCATGTGACCTCGAGGTTATGAGCCTCGCGAGCTAACCAGACTGCTCCATCCCGCTATTAATATGATAAAATTAAAATTGTTTTTAAAAGTATCTAAAGCAAGTCTTCACTCCCATAATCTTCATAATCCTTTCTGTCTGACACAATATTTGTAGATTCCTTTGAACCAGAATCTTCTTTCAAATCTTCTTTCAAATCTTCTTCCAAAACAGAATTAATCATATGCTTGAAATCAGCAAACTTGTCAGCAGAAATTCTAACTCCAGCCTTAGTAAATCCAGTATATTTTGGACTTTCAACAAATTCTCTTATTGTTAAACCTTTTCTACCGCCAAAGTCATCAATTCTAACAACAATTTCCGTTTCTTGATTTTTAGGAATCCTTCCTATATCTTTTTCCATAATTTATATACAGATTTTGTCATTTATAAAATTATAGTATTTTTTGGGATAAGTTTAAATAAAAAAGTAAATTCCAATTTCAATGAAACTAAAAGTAAAAAAAATAAGACCTGATGCTATTATTCCTAATTACGCCCTCAACGGAGATGCTGGCTTAGATCTTTATTCTTGTATAGATACTTCATTAGAACAAAACCAAAGAATGTTAATCCCTACCGGTATCGCAATAGAACTTCCAAAAGAATATGTTGCATTAATCTGGGGCAAAAGCGGTTTGGCTTTGAAAAATGGAGTTTCAATTTTAGGTGGAGTAATTGATTCAAATTACAGAGGCGAAATTGGTGTTGTTGTATTAAACAATAACTATGATGATTTAGTAATAAAAAAAGGACAAAAAATTGCACAAATGTTAATCCAACCAATTGAAACACCACAAATAGAAGAAGTCAACGAGTTAAATGACACTAATCGTGGAGAAAATGGATTTGGTTCAACTGGACTTTAATTCTTTTGGATTTTTTTAAATTCTACATCACTTTGTTCGGCCAAGAAAAAAATCTCTTTTGAATATTGTTTTTGATCTGTTCCATCAAGATTAAATCTAACAACCGCTCTTGGTAAAGAAAATCTTCCTACATATCCGACTCTAGAATATACAACATAACTATATGCCCTTTCTTCTCCAGCATTTAAGTCTCCTATAATCCATTTCATTTTTCTAGTTTCAACATTTATCTCATTTGGTTCTACAGAAGAAAACTGTCTATATAATTTAACAGTACTTGGAACAGTATCAACAAGAATAACTTTTGCTACCGTTGCTCTAGCTTTAATATTCAAAGTAACTCTAAGTGCAAATTCACCATTCTTCGTTCTTATTGGAGTAATCTTTTTTCTAATATCAACTTTTATTTTTATATATCTAATAACTGCATAGACTAAGAAAGCACACAACCCAATAATAAGAATTGGCAAATAATAGTTTGTTTTAGCAATAACTTCATAAGTTTCATTTGGATTCAAACGATAATCCCACGAATAATACACGTTAAATCCCTCCCTATAAGAAGATACTGGCTCGATATTAAATTTAGTAAACAATCTTGTTATAGCATTTTTTTTAACACGGATATTAACCATTTCAACTGTATTACCAGTATTCATCTTAGTTATTGTGTTTTTTCTCAATAGAAAACCAGATTTTGTCTCTGTGGTATTTACATTTGTTTTTGCATCCAAATATAACTTCCCCTTAACGTTAACAGAGTTTCCATTTTCAAAAACGAATTTTACATCCATAACATAAGTTCCCGCTTTTGTTGTTTTTAACAAATCCTCGCTAACATCAACAGTAAATATTTTTGTTTCCTTTTCCTTTAAACTAAATGTTTTATTAACATTAAATAGAAGAGACGAAAAATGAGCTGTTAATTTATCAAATTTAAAATCCTCTAAATTCTCTACATATATTTTTACAATCCCATCTTCAAAAGCAATATTATTTGTTTCAACTTTTACCATATCATCAAAATTCATAATTGTTATTACCTTTTGTTTATCTATAGATTCTCCACGAACCTGAGTGACTGTATAAGAAAAAGAATTTCTTCCACTATACGGCACATTATAAGAAAAAATACTAAAATTAAGCTTAGTATCATTTTCTAAATAAATCAAATTCTTTGGTTGAATAATAAAGTCAGAATAAGTAAAAACATTATAATTCGCAGGTGTAATATTATGTAAATCAAGACTAAAATTAATGGTATTATTAAGTTCTCTAACATAAATATTATCCGAAAATTCCGAATCAAAACTGAATGCAGAGCCAAAACTAATCAAAACAAGCATAATAACAACTAACATTTCGAATTTCATAAATAAGAAAAGAGTAAAAATTTTATAAACATTGTTATAATAAAACCACTATATTCCCATACAAAACTTAATAAAATAAATACACATCTATAAAATATGAGAAATAATAAAGGTGACATTGATATTGACACATTGGTAAAAATAGTAATTGCAGTTATATTTTTGGCCGTAGGAGTTGGAGTTATAATATTATTAAAAGGAAAAGGTGGCGGAATTTTTGGAGAAATTCGTGAATTCCTAAAACTTGGTTTATAATTTAAAATCAAATATTATATCCTCTAAAGAAGAAGATTTTGAATTCTGAGATTTTTCCATAAAGGTTAAAGACGGGATTATTAGATAAATATTTTCACCTGAATAATTTGAATTCTTTGAAAAGTCCAAACGAATATCTCGACCAATTATTAAATCACTAAACATATCAGAACTTTCAAACGGATACATTTTTATTCTATTTATTGTATAATCTTTTCCTAATTCATTACCTATTTCCTCAACATGCCTTCTTTGTGTAATTTCTTCCAGACTTGCTCCAAGAGTTATAGCTAAACTAACGAAATCCCCAAATTTACCTGGAATTTTTCTTAATAAGTCAATATACACTCCACTTGTATCAACATATTCAAATATTTCATTTTCTATCTTCGTTTGAGCACTTTTAACAATTGAACGAATGGATAATCCACCTAAACGAGAAAGTATTTCTCTAAATGTTTTTGTTCCCTCAAATGCGTTTGAAGTTTCTTCCAAATTTTCATCTTCCCAAAAATTCATAATATCTCGTATTTCACAAGCCGTTTTATATCCAATTGTTTGATCTCCTGGAATAACATCATGTTCAGATACAGAATTATTTGTAATATTTTTTGTATAAATTTTTTGTAAATTATCAACAAAGTTAACTCCTTTAGGAAGTGCAACATAAAGATAAGTTCTATTTATATCTTCAGAAAAATAAGACTTATCAACTCCCATTTTTTGACGTTCATCCAAAGATAGATTTCCATAACCATTATTAAAATACCTAACATTAAGACTGTCGGTACTCAAATCTGTTCCTAAATAAACATCCAAGAAATTTCCAGACAAACTATTTTTCAAACTATAAGAATCCATATCGTATATTATTTTATCAAACTCCGATTTAGTACGATATACATTTACCTGACTCTTTTTGTTATCTAAAAAATTAGGAACCAATTCGTTTACAATAGATGTATTATACCCATAGATTTTATTCTCAACATTAAAATATTCTGTTGGAAATATTGTATTCATCAAAATTCCTCCAGAAATTAATGTTGTCAATAACTTTTTCTTGAAACTCATACATTAAAAAGAAAAAAACTTTATAAAAAACATATTAAAAAAATGGGATAAGTAGTCCAAAAACCTTTTAAATTAACAAATATACATCTTGATTAATGGTACAAAAGGAAACAGCAAAATTTGTAAAAGTAAAATGCTCTAAGTGTAAAAATACACAAGTTATTTTCGGGAGAGCATCTACAAAAGTAAAATGTTTGGAATGTGGTGGAATACTTGCAATTCCTAGTAGCGGAAACGCAAAGGTAAGAGCAAGAATAGAAGAAGTTTTACAGTAATTTTTTAATATTTTTAATTACATTTCATCTAAAACATCAATTCCCAACAAGTCTAGAGTTTTTCTTAGAGTTATCTTGAAAGATTCAACTAATTCTAAACGAAATTTATCTTGACTAGAGTTTACAACTGGACACATATGATAGAATTCATTAAATATTTGAGACAACTCATACGCATAATTAGCAAGAACCGTAGGACTTAATTGTTCATATGCCTTCTCGGTTATTTCTGGGAATGAATTAATTTTCTTAATTAAAGAAGCTTCTTGAGGATTAATATCTACAATTTTTAATTCATTATTAACTTTTGCTTTCTTAATAATTGAATTTGCCCTTGCATAAGAATACAAAAGATATGGACCAGTATTCCCTTCAAAAGATAAGGCTTCTTGAGGATTAAAAATAATATTTTTATTAATATCAACTTTCAATAAAAAATATTTTATCGCAGCTAAGGAAATTATTAATCCCCTTCTTTCTGATTCTTTTTTATCAATATCTTCACTTCTCTCAAAAATATTTTTCATAGCTATTTTTTTTGTTTCTTCAATTAAATCTTCAGCAGACTTTGCAGTTCCATCTCTAGATTTCATTTTACCCGTAGGTAACATAACCATACCATAAGAAAAATGTTTCCAATCTTTTTTAATTCCAAGTTTATTTAAAATAGAAAATAATACTTGAAAATGATAAATTTGATCATTACCAACGACATAATAAGATGAATCTAAATCAAAATCTTCTATTTTTTTCATCGCCAAATATAAATCCTGGGTAATATAAACTGACGTTCCATCCGAACGAAGTAAAACTTTTTCTCCTAATTTTTCTTTTTCTAAATTAATAATAATTGCATTATCTTTTTTTGTAAATATTTTTTTCTTTAATCCATCTTCAATTATTTCCTTGCCTTTTTTGTAAAGTTCACTTTCATAATAATTTTTATCAATTTTATATAATCCAAATTTATCAAAAGTTTTCTCTAAACCATCATAAGCCCATTCATTCATTTGTTTCCATAATTTTATAGTATCTTTGTCTCCACTTTCCCACTTCTGTAATAATTCTTTTGCTTCCTCTTCCATCTCCGGATGTTTTTCAATTTCCTTTCCAAACATAACATAATATTTTCCAACAAATTTATCTCCAGACATATTTTCCTTTTCCGGAGTTGAACCATTTCCAAATTTTTGATAAGCAAGCATTGACTTAGAAATTAAAATTCCTCTATCATTAAATAAATTTAAATGATAAACTTTATTTCCCGAATTCTTCAAAATATTCATAACACAATTTCCTATAGAAATATTTCTCAAATGCCCCACGTGTAAAGGTTTGTTTGTGTTTGGAGCAGGATATTCAATTCCTATTTTTTTTGAATCAACATTATGTTTTCCCCAAGATGTTTTTTTTGTTTCTTCAAGCATTTTTTGAGCAATTATTTTTTTATTAATAAAAAAATTCAAATAAGCTCCAGTATTAGTAACATTCGTTATTTCTTCTGGCAACTTTTTTCTAAAATCTTCACACAAATCTTGAGCAATAATCAAAGGAGATTTCTTTTGTTCCTTTGCTAACGAAAAACACGGAAACGCATAATCTCCTAATTCTTCTTTAGGCGGAATTTCAATTAAATTATTGATTCTATTTTCGTCAATTTTTAATTTATTAGATAATAATTTACAAATAATTGATTTCATATTAGAAGATGGGAAACATGCTTTATTAAATTTTTCTCGACTTTCCTCCCTTAATTTTTCCCCAATTTTCACTCATTTTTTCATATTTTAAATTTAATTCATTTATTTTTGTAATATGACACAAATCTAAGAATAAAGATTCTGGAATTAAACGTCGATTACTATAATAATTTTTCATTGAACTTATTGAACAATTTATACCAAATTGAATAATTGAAAAAACACTTGGAGAATTCAATTTATCTCTACACATCTGTAGGAAAACTTTTTGATTTGGTTCAATTAATTTTATTCTCACATTATTAATTCGATAATATAGTTTTTATTTTTAACTGCGACACATATAAACACAAAACTTTAAAAAGGAATTTGATTAAGACAATTCATGAAAAGACCAAAAACAACAAGAAGATACTGTCCTTATTGTAAGAAGAGAACAGATCAAAAGTTGAAAGAACCTAGTAAAAACAAGGCTGGAAGCTTAAAACGAGGAGGAAAGATTAGAATTAGACTTAGAGGTTTATGGAGAGGAATTGGAAATAAAGGAAGATACTCCCGTATGAAAAACCAGCAAAAAGGTAAAAGAAAAACTACAAAAAAGACTAATATCATGTACACATGTTCAGAATGTGGAAAATCTAAATATCAAAAGAAAGGTAAAAGAACAAGTAAAATTACAATAGAATAAAATGGCAGAAAAGAAAAAATTCATAGATATTGAAGTTCCAATGATTAAAACATCAATTGAAGCTTTAGGAACAAAAGAAAGTTTAACAAACCGAACAATAAAATTAGATTTGTCTAGAAAATTAAGAGGAAAAGGATTGAATGTTACATTTCAGATAATGAATACTGATAACGACTTAATAGCAATTCCGAAAAGAATGGAACTTTTAACATCTTATGTAACAAAAATAGTTAGAAAAAAAGTTGATTACGTAGAAGATTCATTTAAAACAACAACAAAAGACGGAATAAACGTTGAAATTAAACCTTTATTAATAACTAGAAAAAAGGTATCCAGAGCAGTTAGAAGAAAACTAAGAGAAGTCGCAAAAGAAAATATATTAGAATTTGTAAAAGAAAATACTTATTTAGATATTGCACAAGCATTATTTTCTTCAGAATTACAAAAAACCATCTTACCTAAATTAAAGAAGGTTTATCCATTAGCATTCTGTGATTTAAGGGTATTCAACACAAAAGAAATTGCTAAAGTTGACGTAAGTAAAGTTGAAATTTCTGACGAAGAAGATGAAGATGATGGAGAGGACGAAAAAGTTATTCAAATAAAAGACGACGAGGAAGAAGATGCCGAGCAAGAATAAACCAAAGAGACTTGACAGAAATAGAAGCTGGAGAGTTGCAAGAAGAAAAAGAAAGAGAGAAGAGTTGTTAACAAATTCTGGAAGAAATAGACAACCAAGACCAAAACATAAAATACAACCAGATTTCTAATTTTAATATTTTAGTTAAGATAATTATTGACAAAATCAATTTAAAATTACTTAAACATTTCAAAATCGTTAATTTTATTTTTCAAATCTTCAATTTTTACACGAACTTGTTTTTCACTATCTCTATCTCGTACAGTAACTGTATTATTTTCTAATGTGTCATAATCAATTGTAATTGCTAAAGGTATTCCTTTCATTGCACTTCTCAAGTACCTTTTTCCAATACTTCCACTCACATCATAGTCTACAATAAAATCTTTTTCCAAATCTTTCTTTATTTTTTCAGCCACTTTTACTAAATCATCTTTTTTCATTAATGGAAAAATACTAACATCAATCGGAGCAATATAATAAGGAATTTCAAAAATTGTTTTTCCTTCTGCTTCATCTTTTTTATTGTAAAACAAATCTATCAAAGCATACGTTGGTCTATCTGTTCCAAATGCAATTTCTAAAATATTAGGAACGTATTTCTCTCCGTTATCTCTAACAGATTCTAATGGAACTCCGCTTGCTTTAGAATGTTGAGTTAAGTCATAATCTGTTCTATCATGAACACCACAAACTTCAGTCCAACCATAATTTTTCAATTTTATTTCTATATCCCAGGCATCATCTGCATAAAATGCCTTCTCGTCTGGAAAATGTTGTCTTAATCTTATTCTTTCCTTTGGTATTCCAAAATTTAAAAATTGAGAATATGCTAAATTAATACACCAACCATATGCTTGACTTTTAATAAATCCCTTTTTTAGTGCTTCAGATATTTTTATTGGAACAACTTCCGCGTTTTTTTCCTCACTTTTATAATCCCAGAAAGGTAAAACATTATCTTTTATCTCTTGATATTGTTCCCAATTGTTTTTATCTTTTGGATCAACAAACATTTGCCCTTCCGCCTGAGTAAACTCACGTCCACGAAGAACGCTTTGTCTTGGAGAAATTTCATTTCTATATGCTTTACCGATTTGAAAAATTCCAAAAGGAGTTTTATGTCTAAAATAATTATAAAATCTGTTAAATGGCAAATATGTTGTAGTTGCAGTTTCCGGTCTTAAAGATGCGTTTTTCCCAGCGACAAGCGTTTTCATCATTAAACTTTGTCTATTAATTTCTGTAACAAAATGCCCTTTACAACTTGGACAAACAATATCTTTTTCTTTAATAAAATCTAAAATCTGTTTATCCGAAAACGAATCCGCGGAAACATCATAATTTTCCTCAATTAATTTATCAGCTCTAAAAACAGAATCACATTTTGAACATTTAATAATTCTATCAGAAAACGTATCTAAGTGTCCAGAAGCTTTCCAAACTTCATCTGGTAAAACAGTCGGAGCTTCAACTTCCATAAAACCAGCAGAAGAAAATGTTTTTCTAACAGAGTTTTCAACTTTATTTTTTAATAATTTACCTAAAGGTCCATACGTATAAAACCCAGCTAAACCACCATAAATTTCCGGACTTGGTCCCCAAATTAAACCAGCTTCCTGAACAAAACTAATAAAATCTTTCGTTTCTGCCATAAACAATAGATACTAAAGGAACTTTTAAAGTTTACCACATATACTAAATAGTAGAAATCAATAAAAACAAATTAGGTTTGAATAGCAAATGGGAGAGGTAATTATAAACGAAAATTTTGATGAAGATGATGTTTCATTATTTTCAAATAATGAAAAAATAGAATTCACGGCCGGAGATTTTTTTGAATTAAAAAAAGAAATAGTAAAAAATAATGATAATAAAAATATTGACAAACTAACGTGTTTTGATCTAATAAAACAAAATTTGGCTTACGATTT
>Ga0172378_10001387_pt1 | contig 22330 bp, 19 predicted proteins | sample GrowelOW332metaG_FD_119755 | JGI IMG/M metagenome (GOLD analysis project Ga0172378, IMG submission 119755) | Groundwater microbial communities from an aquifer near a municipal landfill in Southern Ontario, Canada - Pumphouse #3_1 metaG | ecosystem: Environmental > Aquatic > Deep subsurface >... | reverse complement strand
TGGATTCACTGATAATGAATATTCTATAGCTCGTGAAAAATATATCTTTGATATGAAATATAGATATGATAATAGAAATAATATGAATAACAAAGAATTCTCTGATAGATGTATGGAGAATTTCATTAACAACAGCAATCTTAGTAGTCTTGAACTTAAAACTGAGTATCTAAGCAATCTATCTGAAACTATTTCTATCGATACTTTTAATGATTATGTAAAATCTCTATTAGGAAACCATTCTAATCGTGTCATGACATATTGCCTACCAGATTTATATAGAAATCATAATATTAGCGATAAAGCCTTAACAGAACGAGTTCGTAGCATCTGCGAGGAAGCTATATTAGATACTAGTTATCACTTTATTGACTCAGTCAATGCTGATTCATTAAACGTAGTGGTAAACCCAGGCTCGATTACTTTTCCGAGCATTGAGAATGTTACCAATGCTCAAGTCTGGTCATTATCTAATGGAGCGAATGCTATTTTCCAACAAACCACATCGGAGCCTAATAAAATTTATATAGAAGCCATAGCTAAGGGCAATTATCCCCAAGGAATTATATCATCTGATTTACATCCTCTCTACCCAGACGAACCATTCTACATGTCTGAGATACGACGTCAAAAAGGTATTACTATACAATATTCTTCTCAACCTTACGGCTACAAGTTAACAGGAAAATGTTATTCTAAAGATATCCAGACACTTTTACAGATGATATACCTTAAATTCACTCATGATCCATTACCAGCAAATCTTTCTAATTATACATTTTTGATTTCTGGAGATATTAACGATATTGATTTAGAACATTATGTTTGTAATTATTTAGCATCTCTTCCTACTCGAAAATCAGTTTATAAAGAAGCAGATAGACGTGTTGATGATACCCTTAATGGAAGTATCAATGAAGTTTATCAAGACATGGAGCTACCCCACTACAAGTATAGAGTAAATGTATCTCACGAGGTTGAAACTGATTTTGAAAATAGATTAGTTACTAAAATGGCTCTTACTGCCTTTAAAAAAGGCTTACAAAATGAACTTCACAATTTGAATTTTCCTGCGAATGTATCTTTAACATCAGATATTTATCCAAATAATAGAATGTACTTGAATATTGATTTCGTTTTATCTGAAGAAAATGATGCTCAACTTGACGAGGTTAAGAAATTAATTATTAATGTAGCAATTAAAGGTATTTCTGAAGCAGAAACTCAAGCCATTAAAAATCAATATATAAACGAATTTAAAATAGCACAAAATTCAGATATTTCTTTTTGGTGTAAAATTTTAGAATATGAGTATATTTGGAAGGAAGATTATTTTAGTGGTTATGAAAATATTGTAAATAGTATTAATGAAGAAAGTTTAAATGCTACACTTTTGAATTTCGTAGAAACAGGAAGAGTTACTTGCGAGATAAAAAAACCATCTGCTAATTATAATAATATTCCTAAGGATATTGATAATGACAAATCTGAAAAAGATTTATTTAACTTTTAATATGGATACAATAATAGAAATTAATGATATTTTAGTCTCATCTGAAATAGTTTCAGAATATTTTGCTTGCGATTATGAAAAATGCAAAGGCATTTGTTGTATAGTGGGTGATAGTGGAGCTCCTCTAAAAGAATACGAATGCGAAGATCTTGAAAGAAATTATTCCGAATATAAAAATTACCTAACTGATAATGAGAGAAAAATTATTTCTAAAACAGGGTTTTTCGATATAGATATAGATGGAGATATCGTTACACCTTTAATGGGAAAATCTCAAGAATGTGCTTATTCTCAAATAGATAAAAAAGGAAACTGCTTCTGTGGCATAGAGCTTTCTTATTTAGCTGATAAGTCTAAATTTCGCAAACCTATTTCATGTTCTTTATATCCTATAAGGGTTTCTACTCTTTCTAATGGAAACACAACTTTAAATTTACATAGATGGAATTTATGTAAGGATGCTTATATTAAGGGACGTAAAGAAAATATTAGAGTATATGAGTTTTTAAAAAATCCTCTTGTTGAGACATATGGTCAAGAATTTTGGGATGCATTAGATGCAGCGGCTAAAGTAGTTAATGTATAAAATCGAAAAAGAGAATAATATACAGAATATTATCCCCTTTTTACTTAACCTAAAACTTAACCTATGAAAAAACTATCTGTCTTAAGATTATACAAATCACATGCCAGAAATATGTTTTTCACTTCTTTTTTATTTAATTTTTATATTTTTATAAAAATTATTTACCAAATTAGCGAAACATATCTTCGAATTTACATTTGATAGAACATTAATACGAGTTAATTCTATATTTGGATAAGATTTTCGTACAAATTTACTAGGCAATCTCTTCGCAAAATCGATTACGTATGGTTTTTCATCAGAAAGCATATGTGCTAATTCTGGGTTTTTCATCTGCACCATTAATATTTTCCTTAAAAAACTTTCTGAGAAAAGTAAAAAGGTCTTTTGATTTTCTCTTCCTATCCCAGCCATCTGTTCTCCCCATTTTAAGGCAGCAGATAAATCGCCTGCAATACATTTTTCTAATACATCAACTATGCTACTAAGATTATTGTCATGAGACTGAGAACCTTTTATACTTTCCAAAGCGAGTCCAATATTTCCTTCTACACTTTTAGCGTATGATATAGCATCTTCTCTTGATATCTTAGCGCCCGGGGTAGCATTGCCATAACTAACTAGGTAGTTAGATAATTCATTTATGGTAAGAGGTTGAAGACGGATCATTAGACAACGTGAAAGAATGGTTTTTAAAACGTTTATTTCTGAGTGTGTGATAAATATAAAATATGTACCAGGATAAGGTTCTTCTACTATTTTTAACAGTCTATTGGCTGCATCTATGGTCATGAGTTCTGGCTGAAGAATAATCATATATTTGTTACCTCCTTCATAGGATTTTAAGCTCATCATAGAAACTATTTCTTTCGCCTCCCCTACATTGATAACTCCGATTTTATTTTCTATTCCTATAGCATCAGCTAGTGCTTCATCTGTAAAATACGGATTTTCTATTAATAATTTTCTCCATATTGGCAGAAAATTATCACTCACAGATTTGGCTTTTCCCCCTAAGTCTGATTTATCAGAATTATTTACTGGAAAAACAAAATGTACATCTGGATGTACGAGATGTGACATACGATGACAAGAAGAACATTCACCACAAGAATCTCCGTCATGCTTATTTGAACAAGACATATATTGAATCAGAGCCAAAGCTAGAGGTAGTGCGCCATAACTACTTTTTTCTATTAGCATTAAAGCGTGCCCTAGATGACCCTCATCGACTATTTCTATTAGTCTTTTTTTAAGTTCTTCGTTCCCAATAATATCTTTAAATTGCATATTTTTAGAGATTTTTATAGTCTCACAAAGGTAGCAAAAATGCGTGATTTATAATAGTAGTAATTAATTCAAATTTCTTATCTTTGTACTTTAAGATAAAAATATGGAAAAAAAAGATATAAAATTCGACTGTGATAGAGGTTGCACTACGGAGAGGTTACCTAATGGAGAATTGAAATGTGAATTGAGAGATGGTTGTTGTAAATTAAGTGTTTTTGATTGGTTAGAAAGAATTACTGATAAGGATAGTGAGAATTTATTCGAGGTAAGATTTAAAAATACACGTAAAGCTATATTTTTCAATAACTCAGGAGAAAGTATAAGAAAAGGTGATATAGTAGTAGTACAAGCAAATTCAGGACATGATGTCGGTATAGTCACTTTGGAAGGGGCTATGGTCACCAGACAGATGTTAAAAAATAGTATTGACCCTAAGACTTTTGAATTTAAACAGATTTATAGAAAAGCTAAAACATTAGATATGGAAAGATGGCAAGAAGCCATCGCACTCGAGCACGATACGATGATAAAAGCTCGTAAAATAGCATCTAATCTTAAGCTGAACATGAAAATTGGCGACGTTGAATTCCAAGGAGATGGGACTAAAGCTATTTTTTATTATATAGCAGACGAAAGAGTCAATTTCCGTCAATTAATTAAAGATTTAGCTGATGCTTTCCGAATAAGAATAGAAATGCGCCAAATCGGAGCTCGTCAAGAAACTGGACTTATAGGCGGATTGGGGATATGCGGTAGAGAATTATGCTGTGCAGGACATATAAATAATTTCAGATCCATCACTACTCAAACTGCACGTATACAAGATTTATCACTAAATCCTCAAAAACTTGCTGGGCAATGTGGAAAGTTAAAATGCTGTATTAACTATGAAGCAGAAGTATACTTGGATGCTAGAAATAAATTACCTCACATTAATGGTCCTATAGAATTAAAAGATGGTAATGCCTACCTAATGAAAACTGACATTTTAAAAGGCACTATGTACTTCTCATACGACTCTAAATCTTTAACTCAACTTTTTCCTTTAGAAATCGATGAAGTTAAAAAGATATTAACAATGAATGCTAATGGTGAAAAACCAGAATCATTAATAAAAGAACCTGAATTCGATCCTAAGAGTCAGTTCATAGATGCTGTAGGAGATGAAAACATAGAACGTTTCGATAAAAAGAAAAAGAAAAAACGTAACAATACTCGTAAATCTAACTCTAAGTCTCAACCGAATAAAAAAGAGAATAATGCAATAGACAATGATGTTATAGCTTCAGCTACTCCTAATAGTGAAAAAAGTAATATTGTTGTTTCATCTAAACCAAAGGAAGGAAAAAATATTGGTAGATCTAAAGGAAAAGGACAGAATAGTAATTCTCAGAACAACGGTCCAAGAGTAAGTCTACAGAACCGTAATTCTAATAAAGGTCCTAGACCTAATTCTAATAATCCTAGACCTAATCCCAAAAATAAAACTCCAAAAACTGAAGTCAAATGACATCAGGAATAAAGTATATTCTTATAAGTTTTCTCTCTATAATACTATTTACAAATTGTAGAGAGAAAAAACCTATTATAAAATACTTTAATTTTCATAATCTTTCTAAAAAAGAGAGAATTGAAGGTCAGATCCTAAAAAATGATGTAATTTTTGATGAAAGGAATACTTCTTCTACATTATTTTTATGCGCCAAAATCAGAGAAAAAGACTGCCCAGAAAATTTAAAATTAGAAATAAAGTTCATCAATCCTAATAAAGAAGAAGTAATAGAAAATATCTCACTTCCATGTGATATCTCTAAAATAAAAAAATACATTAATAACCATCCAAAAGAAGGTTTAAACATAAAAAAGTCGACTACAGGATATGATATAGAATGGATATATAAATATGATTTTATACCGATGGAAGAAGGAGAATGGGACATACAAATTAAATCATTTAAGAACAGTCCATGGCTACTAGGATTGGGTTTTTCATGCATTCCTAATACAGAAAGCACATCTGTAAATAAATAAGTAAAAATGAGCGGAAAAGATAAATTAAAGAAATTTAGAGAAAACGAGTCATTTACCTGCCTCGTTCAACCATCCACTGAAGATGTATTAAATAAAGATTATAAGATAAAGGGGCATTGGGGAGAAAATATGTTTAATAATTCTAATCCTATCATATTAGAATTAGGATGTGGAAAAGGAGAGTACACTATCGCATTAGCAGAAAGATATCCTAATAAAAACTTTATAGGTGTAGATATTAAAGGTGCGAGATTATGGAAAGGAGCTAAATATGCTACAGAACATGACCTGCATAATGTAGCATTCTTAAGAACTAGAATAGAATTTATCAATTCGCTATTCTCAGAAGAAGAAGTCTCTGAAATTTGGATTACTTTCGCAGATCCTCAAATAAAAAAACCTAAAAAAAGACTTACTAGTCCTATTTTTCTTGAAAGATATTCCCATCTTATAAAAAAGTATAATTCTATAAACGAAGAAGTTGGAACTATCCATCTTAAAACTGATAGTCAATTACTTCATGAATCAACGCTCGAAGTAATTAAAGAAGGAAATCATCATCTTATAGAAGCAGACAATGATATTTATAATTCTGGCAGGGTAACAGAGGAAAATATTCTTTCAGTAAAGACATTTTATGAAAAACAATATCTTAAAAAAGGAATGCCGATTACATATTTAAGGTTTAAACTATAATCCTCAAATTTTAAGATAAAGTTAAAGACTTTACTAATAAAATCATAAGCGTTTTTACATCAGACTCTTCAAATACAGAAAGGCTTTTGGCTGCTTTATCTATAAATTCGTTTAATCTTATTTTAGCATCTATAACTCCATTATTCACAAATACGAAATTCGTTACCTTATCTATTAGTATTTTTGATTTATCATCATTAATATTTTTTATAGATATCTGTTTTATGTCTTTTCTAATTTTATTTTCTTCTTATGGGTTTACCTTAAAAGCACATAAAAGTGGCATTGTAATCTTTCTTTCTGAAAGATCTGACCCCACATCTTTACCATCTATTGGATTGTGTTCATAATCCAGAATATCATCCCGTATTTGAAATGATAATCCTAAGTTAAATGCATATTGAGTAACTGCAGATAATTGTTTATCAGAAGCTTCAGAAACTATAGCTGCGCTCTTAACAGTAGCCATAAATAAACTTGCAGTCTTTTTATTTATAATATATAGGTAATCTTCTTCAGAGGTATCTACTGAAAGAGCCTTTTTCTGTTGATACATCTCCCCATCAGCTAAGTCTTCCAAAGTTGATGCGAAATTTTTAATAATTTGACTGCCACAGTTACTACTTATAATAATATTAATGGCTTTAGCTAACCAAAAATCGCCAATAAGGACAGGAATATGTGCTGGAAATTCAGAATACAGAGTTTTATGACCTCTTCTCATAAAACTTTCATCTACTACATCATCGTGTAACAGTGTAGAAGTATGAATAATCTCTGCCGCAGCAGCTATAACCATCGTTTTAGTATTTATACTGTTATTCTTACTACAGATATCTGCTGAAAGAAAAGCTAAAAGAGGACGTATTTTTTTACCTGGACCTTGTAGTATATAATTATTAATATCATTAAGTACATCATTGGAAGAATATACAGCATTAGATATAATAGAACTGACTTGTTCTAAGTCAGTTCTATAATTATTTTTTATTATTTCAAGATTTTTTTTTAAATCCATCTATAAGTAATTTATTAAAAGAAAAATACTACTCCAAGTTCAAATCCACTAAATTTAGAATCTCTATATTCCTTTTTCAAAAATGAATTAGCATCATCACTAAGTGTTGAGCTAAAAGATCCATTATCGAAATCTTGTAAGGTACCAAGAGTCCATTTATATCTTGCGGTCACTTGAAGAGGGCCTAAATCTACACCTCCACCTAAACCTACGCCATAATTAAATTTTCTGGTATTATCTTCGAAGTAACTCTCTATATCATTAACATTAACAGAAGAAGACGCACTAGCTAAACTAACATCTACTTTATTTCTAATCATATAATTAACGAAAGGAGATACTTGTCCAAATACACGAATAGGACCTATTCCAATACCATATTGTATATGTATAGGTAATTCAATAAAACCATTTTTAAGTTTTATTTCACCTAAATCGCTAAATCCAGCAATGCCCTCTATGTCTTCTAAAGTAGAGCCAGAAGTCGTATAATATAGTTCAGGCTGTAAACTTAAACCTGTAAAAGGAATTGAAAGTTTGTAAGCAAATCCTATATTAAAACCAGAATATCCTTTAAGATCATCAGAACTTGTAGAGTTCAATTTTAGCCTAGAAGCATAATTAAGTCCAACTTTAATTCCAAGACCATTTTTGGCCTGTACCGTTACAACCGTCATAGATAGTAATGAAACTATCATGATCAATTTAAAAAATCTTTTCATAATAAATTATTTTAAATGTTTAAAACTTTTTGGCTTAGATTTTAGACATAGAAAATAAATATTTACAAAGCATTGACTTTTTCCATGATCTTCGCTTTAGTAGAAGCTCCAACCATTTTATCAACTACTTCTCCATTTTTAAAGAAAAGAAGAGTTGGAATATTTCTTATCCCAAATTTCATAGGGACATCAGAACATTCATCAACATTACATTTACCTATTAATACTTTTCCTTCAGTTTCTTTATCAATCTCTTCTAAGATTGGGCCAACTATTCTACATGGACCACACCAAGTAGCCCAAAAATCTACTACTACAGGAATTTTAGAGTTTTTTACTAACTCATCAAAATTTGTATCTGTTACTTCTATCATAATAATATTATTACTTATTAATTATTTTAACAAAATATCTATTCATCAATAGATATTAATAAATCTATATAAAAGATTTTCACCGCTAAGATAGAAAATTTTTTATTAATTATATAGATTTCTCAATATTCCATACAAATGCATGAACTCCTACAGTCTCATTTCTTTTATCTAACTTTTTGATAGTTAATAGAAGTTCATCTACTCTATCATCCTCAACTATAACCATCATAGCAGAATTTAATTCTGGCCATGTATGCGTCCCTCTACGAGGTTCTCCGGTATCACTTCCTCTTCCTTGAACTTCTTCAAACATAGTGAAACCTTTGATTTTCAACACATCTAGAATATACTCTACACGCTCTGTATTTGATTGATTAAATACTATAAATACTGATTTCATTATTCGCTAATTTAATTTTTTATAATCTTTATTATCATATTGATAGATATCATTTTTAGAAGTAGCTATCTTCATAAAAATAAATTTCTTTCTATTTTCCTTCTCTTTATCTCTTTCCCCATGACGTGACATGAATCCATATAGAGTAGGAACTATAAACATCGTAACTAATGTAGAAACTATCAAACCTCCCATAACTACCACTCCCATTGGTCTCCATAATTCAGCACCTTCGCCTGTACTTAGAGCCATTGGTAACATACCTAAAATAGTAGTCAATGCAGTCATAAGGACGGGTCTTAATCTTGACTTTCCAGCTATTACGATGGCTTCATTTAATTCATGACCTCTATCTCTCATAAGATTAATATAATCTACTAATACAATACCATTTTTCACTACTATTCCTACTAACATAATCATACCAAGTGCTCCAATCATATCAAGAGATATACCTGTAATCCAGAGAGATAATACTACTCCAGAAAGAGCGAATGGCACAGCAGCCATAATAATACCTGGTTTTTTGAAAGACTCAAACTGTGAAGCCATAACAATATAAACTAATAAGATAATTAAAAGTAATAAGCTTCCTAAATCACTGAATGTCTCTTGCTGATCCTCATATGTACCAGCCAAAGCTGTATTCATACCATTTGGAACAGTAACATTAGACATTACATCTTGAATCTGTGTAGCAAGTTCTCCTAATGACACTTTATATGGAGTGACTTTTACCGTAACTACACGTTGACGACTTTTTCTTTCTATAGTAGGTGGTTCCCAATTCTCACCTATAGAAGCTACCTCAGCAAGTTTCACCAATTTACCTGAGGGCGTCGTGATAGTTAAATTCTTTAATTTATCTAGAGTATTTCTATCTTGCTCTACTAATCTAACATAAATATCATATTCACTACCATCTTCTTTTAGATATCCCGATAACATTCCATTAACACGATTTCTTACATAAGAAGATATCATACTAGCATTCAAGCCTAATTCAGAAGCTTTTTCTTTATCTACTGTAATCTTTAACTCTGGACGATCTTTTTCTCTACTAATAGTTATATCTCTAGCACCTTTTACATTATCTTTAATTAAATTTTGTACTTCTTCTGCGAATACATTAGTCTGATTGAAATCATATCCATAGATCTCAACATCTACCGTAGATGCTCCACCAGGTCCAAAACTACTTGCTACTTCACATTGGTAATTGATAATTTCGGGATATTTAGCCATTTCTTGACGTAAAACTTCCGCTATTTCGAAAATAGATTTAGTTCTCTTAGATTTCTTCTTACAAACTACAGACATCGAGATTTTGCTATTATTCGTAGAAGAAAACATAGAACCTACATTTCCCTCATCATTAGATCCTGCAGACGTATTTATTCTTAAAACACCAGGGGCAATAGCGAAGAATCTTTTTTCGAGTTTTCTGGCAGTTTTAAGAGTTTCATCAATTCGTGTACCTGCCTGTAATTCCACAGTCACACTTAATTGATCATTATCACTATTCTGCATAAAATCTGTACCAATTTTACCTATTCCATAAGGAATAAGAGAAGCGATAAAAAATATCACAGCCATAATTATAGTGAGTACTTTATGATGTAACACCCAATTTAACGCTTTCGAATAGAGATCATCCGTTTTATCAAAACTACTTACTATGTATTTTTGGTACCATCCATTCTTCTTAACTTCTATTAAATTTCCATCACTATCGATTTTAATTTTTTTCTCCTTTAATATTTTAGAAGCCAACATAGGTGTAAGAGAAATAGCTACTAAAGTAGATGTAGAAACTACTATCGTTACTATCCATCCTAATTGTTTAAACATAATACCTGCCATACCATTTAACATAGTTAATGGTACGAATACGGCTACGATTACTAGTGTAGTAGCTATAACAGATACCCAAACTTCATTAGTAGCATAAATAGCCGCTTCGCGGGGACTAGCACCTCGCTCGATATGTTTAGTGATGTTTTCTAAAACCACGATAGCATCATCGACCACCATACCTATTGCCACGGTTAAGGAACTAAGAGATATAATGTTCAAAGAACTTCCAGTTACTGCTAGATATATAAATGCTACGATTAGTGCTATTGGAATGGTTAAACTTATAATTAAGGTAGAACGCCAATTTCCTAAGAAAAAGAATACTACTAATACTACGAATAGTAATGCATAAGCTATTGATTCCTCTAAAGAATTTATAGAACCTTTAATATTATCAGATGAATCACTTATTAGTACTACATCAACATCAGTAGGAAGTATCTTTTCAATCTTAGACATTTCTTTTTTAACATCTCTACATATAGCTACTGTATTAGCACCTGACTGTTTTGATACCATCAAGCCAACACTCTCCTTTCCATTTAATTTTTCATCGAGTGTTACATCTTTTATAGTATCACGAACACTTGCTATATCTTTAACAAATACTTTTTGGCCAGTTGGAAGAGTTGTAACTACTATATTATTTATTTCTGAACTTTGAATGTATTGACTTCTTACCTCCATTTGATATTGATCAACTCCCATTTTCACAGTACCAGAAGAAAGGTTTACATTATTATTAGAAATAGCATTACCGACACTTTCAAGTGGAATACCATAAGCATCTAGTTTTTCTTGATTTATATCTACGTAGATATACCTATTAGGAGCTCCTATAACTGTAATATTACCAATTCCATCTACTCTATTTAATTTAGGAACTACATCATCATTAATAATTTTATCAAGACCTGGATAACTCTCTTTAGCCATGAAGCCATATCTCAAGATCGGCATCATACTCGTATTAAATTTAAAAATATTAGGAGTTGAGCATCCATCTGGAAGTAATGATTCATATAATTCCAGATAAGATCTAACATCATTTACGGCTTCTCCCATATCTGATCCCCAATTTAACTTCAGAGTAACCGTAGAAATATTATCCTTCGAAGAAGAAGTCATTTCATCTAATCCATCAAGAGCATTTACGGCATTTTCTATAACCTTCGTCACATTAGTTTCGATTTCACTAGCATTAGCGCCCTGATAAGTGGTCATGATGGTTATATATGGCGGATCCATCTGTGGAAACTGATCAATAGGTAATTTCTGAATAGAGAAAATTCCTATTACCACCACTGCCACGAATATTAACAGAGTCGTTACAGGCTTGTTAATGGCTGTTCTATATATACTACTATTAGCCATAGTTCTTTATTTTACAATATTTAAATTAACACCCTCTACCAATTTAGACTGACCAGTAGTAACCACTTCCACACCTTCTTTTACATTAGGACTTATAATCTCTATATTATCATCAAACCTCTGTCCAAGTTCTACGAATACCCTTTTAGCCTTTCCTCCATCGTTTATGTAGATATATCTATTATTAGATCCAGTAAGTTTCAAGACAGAAAGATAAGGGACTAATAAAACATTATCTTTACCAATCAATAACTTAGTACGAACATACATACCTGGACGTAACTTCATTTTCGTATTTGGAATCCTTAGTTTAACAGTAAAAGTATGAGAACTAGGATCGATAGTAGGATAAACAATCTCTACTTCCGCATTAAATACCTCATTAGGATACAATTCAGAAATTATATTCACTTTAGTTCCTTTCTTTACTCCAGTATAATAAATCTCGGAAACATTCACCAAAGCTTTAAGCTCTGAGATCTTAGTCAAAACCACTACAGGACTTCCAGAAAGAAGTTCTCCATTTTCATAATTTTTAGCAGAAATAACGCCATCAAAAGGAGCTTCGAAATATGTATTCTGTTTTAAAAAATCTAATTGGGCCTTAGCTTGATCCAGACTCATTTTAGTATTATCATAATTTTGTTGAGAGACAGCATTACCTTCTTTTAAGCCCTTCATCCTTTTCATTTCTATCACAAGATTATTATAAGTGATAAAAGCATTCTTATACTGAGTCTGATCCATTCTAACTAGATCATCCCCTTTTTTCACTTTATCCCCCACTTCTACGAAAATTTTCTCAATATGCCCTTGAATAGAAGGAAAAACATTTAAAGTAGTATAACCTTCTAGAATAGAAGATAAGTTAATAGTTCTAGTAATATTTTGCTTTTCAAGAATAGTAGTCTTAACTTGTTCTATTTTCGCTATCTGTTGCACATCTCTCTTTTTATTTGATCCTGAACAGCTTGAAAGAACTAATAAAGAACCAACCACGATAATCCATTTTATAAATTTCATATTATTATTTTTTATCATTTTTAGAATTAAAAAAACTATCTATTTAAAAGAGTCTCCAACTGAATTTGAGAATTAACGAAATCAAGAAGTGACTGAATATAAGTATTCTGCGATTGAATAACATTCGTACCAGAAGTAGTAATATCAACACCAGAAGCGGTACCATACTCATACTTTTTAGCCATGTTATTAAACAACCTTTGAGTAACATCTACATTTTCTTTTTGAATCTGATACTTCTCAAACGAAGAATTCAAATTATAACATAACTGCCTATGCTGCATTTGTAAAGACTTCTCCGTATCAGTAAGAGTATTAACACTCATTTGATAATCATATTGAGCACTCTGCAAAGCCTTATACCTCGTACCAGAAGAAAAAATAGGAATAGAAATAGACATACTAAACATATTAGGAGGAGTCATATTAAAAGTAGGTTCATCACTAAAATATTCTTTCTTAGTATAGCTATAACCAACAGTAAACGAAGGAGCGAAAGACCACTCAGCTATATTAACCTTCTTCCTACTAATTTCAGCACTCTGTTCCAACAATTGATAAGAATAATTATCATTAACAATAAAATCTAATCTCAATAACGAGAGAGCAGATTCCACATTAAGTAAATCATCAATCGTCTGAGTCAGTTTAATATTTTTATCAACATCCAAATCTAATTGAAGTCTTAAAGAATTATAAACAGCCTCTAAAGATCTTTTTGTAGAATTAATCGAAGACTTCATAGATGAAACTTGTACCATAATCTGATCAGCATCGACCTGTTCAGAAACACCCATCTCCACAGATTTATTAGAGAATCTAAGCAGATCCTCAAGACTCTTCAAATTTTCTTCAAGCAGTCCCACAGTCTTCTCAGTCACCAAAGCAGTATAATACAATAACTTAATATTATCTCTAATCTCCTTCTCAGATTTTTTCTTAGTCACATCAGCCATCCTCTCTGAGATTTTAGCGATCTGAACATTCACCACCTGAGCTCCACTAAAAGACATAGAAGAAGAAGCCACGATTTGGCCACTTGGAGGCATAGAAATCGTCTGACCACTAAAATCCATCTCATACCCACACATATTACTATAATCTATTTTAGCATTAACCTGCGGCAACATCGTTGCTATCGCCTGCCAATGAGCTGCTTCAGCTTTTTTAATATCCAAACCAGCATTTTCGAGAGAGCGATTATGCTGCACCGCATAATCCTGAGCCTCTTTTAAACTTAAATTCATAGTCGTAGTATCTTCTTCTACCACTGCACTAGGAGTTTTATTCACCTCCATCGCCTTAATACTTATACACGGCAATGATATCATTGTCGTCACAGCGACCATCCACAAGGTTACTTTCTTCATACTTTAAAATTTATAATTATTATTTCTACTATATTAACTTATACTATTTAAACTCTTTCCCATCTTTAAGATACTCATCAATAATTTTCCTTCCCTTTTCGGTAGTCAATCCGCGAAAATGAATTAAAATTAAATCCCTAAAAGCATCGAACCTAGTCCCATCATAAAGCTCCACTATCTTAGAATCATCAAAATCCGCGATAAGAGAATCAAAAACATAAGGAGTCCTCTTCAAATCAACCAAAGCCTCATCCATTATACCTTGCTCAATACTCTCCTTAAACGTTTTCTTCATCTCCTCCAATCTCATCAATCTCAAATTCATATACACATTATAATACACATCAGGATAATATTTTTTCAATTCTTGCTCCCTTCTTGCAGTCTTCTCGGTATACAAAGATTGAAATCTATAAAACATTCTAAACATCATATCTATCGTATTTTCAGAATCAGCATTAGCCTCCATTGCTTTTTTCTTACTAGTAATTATATACGATTCGATACAAACTGAAAGAAGAGTTTTCTTATCCTTAAAAATTTCATATAAAGTTCTTTTAGAAATACCATTAGCCACGGCTACATCATCCATTGTGACAACTTTAAATCCATTTTTAAAAAATAACTGTCCCGATTTCTCTATAATATATTGTCTTTGATCCATTTTAAAATTTTAGCATTTTATAAAAACCTTGCAAACATAAATGAAAACTTTTAAAACTCCAAAAGTTTTTTTATTTTTATTAGGGATTAATTATCATTTAATTCTAATATTTTAGATAAATATTTGTATTGTAATATTTCAAAAAACAAATAAAAAACTTACATTTGTATAAAACTAGGATATTATGTATAACGATTTTAAAGAATTTTTAACAAAAGAATTACAATCTATTAAAGACGCAGGTCTTTATAAAGACGAAAGAATTATCACCACCGCCCAAAAAGCTGACATTAAAGTCAAAGGCGGAAAAGAAGTTCTAAACTTCTGTGCTAATAATTATCTAGGATTAGCTAATAATCCAGAATTAATAGCTGCTGCGAAAAAAGCTCTCGACGAAAGAGGGTATGGTATGTCAAGTGTAAGATTTATCTGTGGAACACAAGATCTTCATAAAAAACTTGAAAATAAAATATCGGAATTCTTCGGAACAGAAGACACCATTCTTTATGCCTCATGTTTTGATGCTAATGGAGGACTATTCGACCCCCTTCTTAGCGATAAAGATGCTATTATTTCTGATTCTTTAAATCATGCATCAATCATAGACGGTGTTAGGCTGTGTAAAGCTAAAAGATATCGTTATGCTAATGCTGATATGGATGAACTTGAAAATTGTTTAAAACTCTCTCAAGCACAGCAAAACCGTATCATATGTACTGATGGAGTATTCTCCATGGATGGAAACGTAGCACCTATAGACCAAATATATAAACTAGCAGAGAAATATAACGCCATGGTAATGGTTGATGAATCTCACTCAGCTGGTGTCGTCGGAAAAACAGGACGAGGAACTACAGAACTATATAACCTAAGAGGAAAGATAGAAATAATTACAGGAACACTTGGAAAAGCCTTCGGTGGAGCAGTTGGTGGATTCACCACTGGTAAAAAAGAAATCATAGAAATGCTACGTCAGCGTTCTCGTCCTTATTTATTCTCAAATTCAATTCCTCCAATGATAGCAGCCGCTGGTTCAGCCATGTTCGAAATGATGACAAGAACTAACGAATTACAAGATAAATTACATGAAAACACTGCATACTTCGTTAAAAAGATGAACGAAGCAGGATTCGATATCAAACCAACCCAATCAGCCATCTGTGCTGTTATGCTATATGATGCTAAATTATCTCAAATAATGGCAGACAAGTTATTACAAGAAGGAATATATGTAGTAGGATTTTACTACCCAGTAGTTCCTAAAGACTTAGCACGTATTCGTGTTCAGATATCAGCAGGGCACACTAAAGAACAACTTGACAAATGTATTACAGCCTTCACCAAAGTAGGTAAGGAACTAAAAGTACTAAAATAAATTTTCTAATCAGAAAAAGTTAAAACTGTGAAGCACAGTTAAAAAGCTTCGACTTGTGTTTAAAAAAAAACGTCCGTAGTATCGGATAACTAAAAGCTACTCCCTAGGGAGTAGCTTTTTCTTATACAAATAATACATAAATTATAACTACGACTCTTTGTAAAAACACATAAAATTTTATTTCGAGTAACAAGCTACATTTTATAAATTTCTAATTATACCCATCTCAAGACCACGTAATTCTGCCAAACCACGAAGCCTACCAATACAAGTATAACCAGGATTAATCACTTTCTTATTAAGATCATCCACCATCTGATGTCCATGATCAGGACGAAAAGCTATAGAATGTCCTCTCTCTTGATTAATTTGGACAAAAGCTTTCATAACTTCATACATATCGACATCTCCTTCAAGATGATTATCTTCATAGAAATTTCCTTTACCATCTCTCTTAGTACTACGTAGATGAACGAAATTAATTCTCTCAGAAAAATGATGCATCATATAAACTAAATCATTCTTAGGATTAGGTCCCAAAGAACCTGTACATAAACATAATCCATTAGAAAGATTAGGAACAGCATCCACTAGTAACTGAAAATCATCACCACTACACATAATTCTTGGTAATCCAAAGATTTGCATAGGAGGATCATCTGGATGGATAACTAATTTAGCCCCTACACTATCAGCTACAGGACAAACCTCTTTCAAGAAAAATATCAAATTTTCACGAAGTTTATCTTTATTAATATTCTTATATTTTTCCATAGCCTCAAGCAGCTGTTCACAAGTAAAAGACTCCTCAGCTCCAGGAAGTCCGGCTATAATATTCTTAGTTAATTGAGACTTATCATCTTCTGACATAGAATCATAACGAGCTTTAGCCAAAGAAAGTTCTTCTTCTGAATAATTTTTTTCAGCACCTGGACGTTTTAAAATATAAAGATCAAAAGCCATCATAGCAGCTTTCTCAAATCTCATAGCTTTAGATCCATCCTCAAGAGGATAGGCTAAATCCGTACGAGTCCAATCTAGAACAGGCATAAAATTATAAGTAATAACATATATTCCACAAGAAGCCAAATTACGAATACTCTGCTTATAATTTTCAATATGTTTTAGATAATCTCCCGTTTGAGTCTTAATATATTCATCTACAGGAAGACTTTCCACGACGGTCCATTTAAGACCTGCCAATTCGATTTCTTTCTTACGCTTATTAATTTCATCAACAGTCCAAACCTCTCCATTAGGAATATGATGAAGAGCATTTACTATACCCGTGGCACCAGCTTGACGAATATCCCATAAAGAAACAGGATCATTAGGACCATACCATCTCCAAGTCTGTTCACTAAATATTTTTTTCATATCTATAAACTAAAAGCATTAAAACCTCCATCAACTACAGCCACTGTACCTGTTACGAAAGCTGAAGCATCACTTGCTAAATAATGAAGTGTGCCATTCAACTCATCAGGAGTACCAAAACGGCCGAAAGGAGTCTGTTCAATAATCTTTTGACCACGAGCAGTAAGACTACCATCTGGATTTGTTAACAATTCACGGTTTTGATTAGTTAAGAAAAAACCAGGAGCCATAGCATTAATACGAAGGCCATTTCCAAATTTAGTAGCTAACTCAGTAGCCATATATTGAGTAAAATTTGAAATAGCTGCCTTAGAAGCACTATATCCTACTACACGAGTAAGCGGACGAAAAGCAGACATAGAAGAAATATTTATAATACTCCCCTTCTTTTGATCAATCATAATAGGTGCAAAAGCCATAGTAGGAAGCACTGTACCCATCAGATTTAAATCCATCACCTTGCGGAAATCATCTGCATTTAAATCAAGAAAATTCTGATTAGGAGCGATAGTAGCACCTTTCATATTTCCTCCAGCAGCATTCACTAAGATATCTAATCTTCCAAATTTTTCCTTAATAAATTTAGCATTCTCAGCTAAAACATCTTGATTCATAACATCGGATTTGATGAAATAAGCTATGCCTCCTTTTGCCTTCAGTTCATTTATCAAAGCTTTACCTTCTTCTTCATTTCGACCTAAAATTAGAACCACGACACCTTGAGTACATAAATACTCAGCCATGCTTCTACCAAGAATACCATAACCACCAGTGATTACAGCGACTTTATCTTTAATATTAAATAAATCTTTCATTATATTATAATTTTACTTTTTTATATTTAGGAACAAGTAATTTCATACCACCCCATGCTATCAAATAAGCCACTGCACAAAAACAAAAAACTAAAAAATAACCAGCAGGTTTACCTTCGAAACCAAACACATGAAGAGGTAAGCGAGTCGCTGTTCCTACAGAATAATCAAACAACATTCCAGATCCTTTATTAATAAATACAGAACCTAGTCCACCAGCCATACCACCAATTCCAGCTATAGTTCCTATTGTAGATTTTGGAAACATATCACCTATAGTTGAATATAGATTAGCAGACCATGATTGGTGAGCTGCACATGCTATACCAATAATTATAATTGGATACCAATATGAATAAGTACCTAGTGGTTGAGCGAACAAAGCTAATAATGGGAAGAAAGCAAATATTAACAAGGCTTTCATCCTTCCTGCATAAGGCTCCATACCTCTTTTATTTACGAAATAAGTAGGCAAATAACCACCAATTATCGATAACATTACTATAGCATAAAGTACGAATATCAATAACTGTGCCTTAGGATCACTAGATGGCAAATTATACACATCACTTACATAAGCTGGAATCCAAAAAAGAAAAAACCACCATACACCATCTGTCATAAACTTACCGAAAGCGAAAGCCCAAGTTTGTTTATAATGAAATGCTTTTAAAATACTTAGTTGTTTTTCTTCCTTAGGTTCAGCATTATTTCCTCTTTTATCCAATGTATTTTCAATCTCATCATCATCTTCTTCAATATCAGAATTAATATATGCTAATTCTGCCGCATTAACATGCTTATTTTTAGAAGGTTTCTCATATATAAATACCCAGAAAGCCATCCATATAAAACCAAGAGCACCTATTAATATGAAAGAAATCTCCCATCCATTACCGACACCTATACTTTGAAAATATCTAGCCAAAGTAGGAATAGTTAAAGGAGCTACCAAAGCGCCAATGGAAGCACCACTATTAAAAAGACTAGTAGCGAAACCACGATCTTTTTTAGGGAAATATTCAGCAGTAACTTTTATGGCAGCCGGGAAATTTCCTGCCTCACCAGCTGCTAACACTAAGCGCGCCGCGACGAAAAAATAAACACTAACTGTCGCTGCAGTTACAGCCAAAGCAGAACCTGCTTTTAAACCAACTAAAGCTGAAGAGCTATCTACTCCTAATACTAATTCAGTACCCCATCCACAGAAAGCATGAATACATGCACCCACAGACCAAACACCTATTGCCCATAAATAACCTTTTTTAGTCCCCATCCAATCTATAAAACGACCAGCAAACAACTGACTAATAGCATAGAATAAAGAAAATAAGGCAGTAATAGTTCCATAATCACTATCAGTCCAATGAAACTCAGGAGCAATAAAGTCTTTCCAAGTTAAAGACAAGACCTGTCGATCCATATAATTTACTGTAGTAGCAAAAAATAACAAAGAGCAAATTACCCACCGATAATTAGTCATTTTAGATGTTTGATTCATAAGGTTATATTATTAATATTTATTAGCATACCCGTGTGCGTGCACAAATATAAAATAATATTTTGCTTTAAACAAAAAAAAAGAAAAGACTCTGACGAAATTTTCGCCGGAGTCTTATAATTAAGTATATTTATAATAAAAATTTGCATAAATACTTAACCACGTAATTATTTTGATAATTGTTTACGTAAATCTTTATCTAAAGCATTTTTGTTAATTAATATAGAAATAGTCTTCGCTGCTACATAATTTTTAGACAGATAAATATATCCATGATCTTGAGCTTTGGGACCCCATGAATTCTTAATTATATAATAATCTTTACCATCTGAGCCTTTAGCAGAACCAACGCAATGCATTAAATGATCATCAGTAGTAGTGAAATTTTCAAACTGTGCTTGACGAATATCTTGAGTAACGACATCTTTACCATTTATTTTCTCTGTATTTCCATTATAAATTACATTAAAATTCTTAGTTCTAAAAGTACTTTCAGACACATCACCATCCCATGCGAAAGTATATCCACGCTCTATAGCTTTATCAAAAATATCTATTAATACATCTATAGGAACATTGAACTGTTTCTCATTGTCCCAATTATCAGGAATCTCTAAAGGTACATATTCATAAAATGGATGATGAGAAAAACTTGTTAACTCGACATAATCATCTAATTTAAGACCAAGACTCTTTTGAAAAGACTTAGGAGTATATTCAACGCCTTCATATTCGAAAGAAGCAGGAACTTTTCCTAAATAAGAATCTAATAAACCATTCAATAACAGGTCAGGCATGCGTGTCCTAGAATCTACAGAAACCTTAGTCATAGCTTGTAGATACTTCTGAATCATAGAATGATCAACAAATGACATATTAGGCATAGTATCAGGATAAGCTGCCTCAGGCATAGAACCTTGATGTTTCATGACATATAATACCATATGAGCTACACTACCCTCACCTATATTACCATTGCCTTTTCTTAAATAATTATCTTTAACTCTACGAATATAATTATTTCGCACAGTAAACATTTCAGAAAGATCATAAGTTTTATTAGTAGCCTTCAAAATCTCAGCTTCTAAAAAAGATGTAGTAGCGAAACACCAACAGGTTCCTGAACGCCCCTGATTTTTGACAGATGTATTTGGAATACGCTTTACATCTTGAATAATCACCTTACCATCATCTTTACCATCAGGTTTTTTACCTATAACTTGTCCGTAAGCTACTGGACTAGTAGCTATTACACTTAACATAACAGCTAAGCTCAATAATATTTTTTTCATAATTTTAATATTTGTAAGAATCGTGTTTATTCACAAAAGTAATAATTTAATCTTTTGAAAAGACCTGTAAAGAAAAAAATCTTAAATTTGTGATATGAAATGGAATAAATTTATAATATTATCATCGCTATCATTAATAACTATATCAGCGATAGGACAAAATTTACAAAACTCGAATTCAAATAACGATGCGAAAATCATAGAACAAAGCTCTTACAGTAATCGTGGAGAGAAAAGTTTAACTATGCACGACGTCATACTAGGCTATAATCTCTCACCACGAGTTAAATTCACCGTTTGGCAGGGAGAAACTCACTCTTTAGTACAAGTTGATAATGACAAACTTATCACAATAGATGCTAAAACAGGAAAGAAAGAAATATTAACATCATTAAAAGCGATTAGTAATGCACTTAAACTAAAAGATCCTCTAAAATTGTGGAGTCCTACTCAATTCCAAGACAGCCACACAATAACTATGAAGAGAGGACGGAATCTGAATGTATTCAATCTCACACCATCAGGAATCACTCTCAACTATAAGATAGCCACACCATCTAAAAGTGCTAACCAAAACTTTTCAAACACAGCCAAAGCCATAGCATACACTATAGATAATAATTTATATATCTCAGATTTTAAGGGCAATAACACTGTAGTAACTTCGTATGAAGATAAGAATCAAATATGTGGACAGTCCGTCTCTCGTAACGAGTTTGGAATCAGCAAAGGTACATTTTGGTCGCCTGACGGCACCAAACTAGGCTTCTATAAAAAAGATGTCACTAATGTTACCGATTTTCCTCTTTTCGATATCACTACTAGGACAGGAACATCACGTATGATTAAATACCCAATGGCAGGTACACCTTCCGAGCTTGTAACATTTGGAATATACGACAGAACATTAGCTAGAACTATATATTTAAAAGTCACAGACTTTGATCAAGAACGATATATAACCAACCTTACATGGTCACCTGACTCAAAATATATATATGCACAAATTCTTAATCGCGGCCAAAATGAAATGCATCTAAATAAATACG
>Ga0172378_10001386_pt1 | contig 22340 bp, 15 predicted proteins | sample GrowelOW332metaG_FD_119755 | JGI IMG/M metagenome (GOLD analysis project Ga0172378, IMG submission 119755) | Groundwater microbial communities from an aquifer near a municipal landfill in Southern Ontario, Canada - Pumphouse #3_1 metaG | ecosystem: Environmental > Aquatic > Deep subsurface >... | reverse complement strand
GCAGAAGGAAAAGCCATAGCAAGAGTAAATGATATAGTGGTTTTTACTACCCACGTGATACCCGGAGACATAGTAGATCTTCAGGTAATCAAAAAACGAAAAAGCTATTATGAAGCCAGAGTTACAAATCTGGTTAAACCATCTTCCGACAGAATAGAGGCTTTCTGTGAACATTTTGGGAAATGCGGCGGATGTAAATGGCAATACCTTCCATATAAGAAACAGCTTTTTTACAAACAGAAACAGGTATTAGATCAACTTACACGCATAGGACATCTTGATCTTCCGGAAATTTCACCAATTTTAGCTTCTAAAAAAGACAAATTTTACCGTAACAAGCTGGAATTCAGTTTTTCTAACAAAAGATGGCTTAGCGAAGAAGAAATTAAAAGCGGAAAAGAAAATATATCCGAAACAGACGTTCTGGGATTTCATGTTCCACTCTGGTTTGACAAAGTAATTGACATAAATAAATGCTGGCTACAGCCCGAACCATCAAATAGCATTCGTAATTTCATAAAAGAATATGCATTAGAACATGAACTCGAATTTTTCGATATCAGAGAACATAAAGGTTTTCTTAGAAATCTGATAATACGTACCTCATCAACAGGAGAGAATATGATGATTCTCTCTTTCTATAAAGAAGACAAAGAAAAAAGAGAATCTCTTCTGGAAGCCATAGTACAAAAATTCCCTGAACTAAATTCCGTATTGTATGTAATAAACCAAAAACCCAATGATACTCTATCAGATCAGGATATAAAAACATACAAAGGAACAGATTATATATTTGAAGAAATGGAAGGACTGAAATTTAAAATTGGTCCAAAAAGTTTTTATCAAACCAATTCTGATCAGGCTTATGAATTGTATAAAGTTGCCCGTAAATTTGCCGGATTAACCGGTAAAGAAACAGTATATGACCTTTACACAGGAACCGGAACTATTGCAAATTTCGTTGCCGGGAAGGCTAAAAATGTAATTGGTATTGAATATATTCCTGAGGCTATTGAAAATGCTAAAGAAAATTCAGAACTCAATAATATAGAAAACACAAAGTTTTTTGCAGGAGATATGAAAGACGTTCTTAACGATTCTTTCCTGAAAAAACACGGGCATCCTGATGTTGTAATCACAGATCCACCACGGGCCGGAATGCACGAAGATGTTATAAACACATTACTGAAGGCAGCGCCCGAAAGAATAGTATATATCAGTTGTAATCCTGCCACTCAGGCACGTGATCTTGGGCTAATGGCTGCATATTATAAAATAACAAAAATCCAGCCGGTAGATATGTTTCCGCATACTCATCATGTAGAAAATGTAGTACTACTCGATAAAATAGAATAAGACAAAAAAACGAAACATAGAAAATCTACAGATAACTGACAACAAACAACCGGCAACAAAATTCCGGAATACGGAATCTGGGACTTAAAAATAAATTCATAATGGAAGATTGTTATAACGGAAAACAAAGTTCGTTTAAGCGTATCGATAAATTTGATAATACTATTACCAAAAAAATAAGCGAACATTATCTGGAAATTATCAAACTACTGGGAGAAGATCCTTCACGTGAAGGATTGTTAAAAACCCCGGTACGCGTTGCAAAAGCCATGCAGTTTCTTCTTCAGGGATATGACGAAGATCCTGAAGCTATCATCAGAAAAGCTATTTTCAAAGAAGATTACAGGCAAATGGTTATTGTAAAGGATATTGAAATTTTTTCACTTTGTGAACATCACATGCTTCCTTTTATAGGGAAAGCCCATGTCGCTTACATTCCCAACGGTTATATCACCGGCTTAAGTAAAATAGCCCGTGTAGTAGATGCTTTTGCACGCCGTCTTCAGGTACAGGAAAGGCTAACCACACAGATAAAAGACTGCATTCAGAACACATTAAATCCACTTGGAGTAGCAGTGGTTATTGAAGCCCAGCATCTTTGTATGCAAATGAGAGGTGTACAAAAACAACATTCTATAACTACAACCTCTGATTTCACCGGAGCATTTGAAAAGAGACAGGCAACAAGAGATGAATTTATTAAACTTATAAGTCATTAACAGGATATCAAATATCAGATAAAAATAAATAAAAAATCATATTTTTTTAGAACTTACTAACCTTAATATTATCTTTAATCCAAAATAAATTCTTCTTGTAACTAAAAAGATAAAATTGTATATTTTGAAAAATTTGAATAAGAAATACAAAAACATTAAAAATTAAACACATGAAAACTTTAAAAATTCATTCCATTTTCGGATTTATAGCTGTTGTATGTCTCCTTCTTGGTACTTTTTCTTCATGCAATAACGCGAATAAAGCAAAAAAAGCAAAAATGGACGCTGAAGCTAATGCTGCCATTCAAAAGGAAATCAAGAATTACACATATCCTCTGCCATCCGTTTTTGAAGTAACAAATATGTTAAATAAGATAGAAGCCAGGTACATTATTGATATAAGCAACGACGCAAAAAAAGCCGATTCTTATTTAACAGAAAAAAAGCAGTCTGAAAACCTGGGAATATATACAGCAGATCTGGCTTATGCTATTACATATAATCAAAAAGATCAGGTAAAAATTTATTTTAAAGCCTGTGAATCTCTGGTTCAGGAACTTGACTTTACATCAGCCTTTGATCGTAGTATGCCTGACCGCATTGAAAACAATATGGGAAACAAAGACAGCCTTGTAAATATAATAACAGAGATGGTTGAAAATACATATTCCTATTTAAATCAGCACGGGAAACAAAAAGTTTCATATCTTACGCTTACAGGAACAGCTATCGAAGGACTATATCTTACAACTCATATATCTGATAACACTTTTCAGAATCCGGAAATTATTAAGGCTATTCTATTTCAGAAAGAACCTCTTCTGAAGATGCAAAAATTAATAGAGCCAATAAAAGATGATAAAGATATAAACGATGCATATAACGGAATTGAAAAAATCAACAGCATATATGCATTGGAAGAAGGAAATAGTTCCATGACCCAAAAACAAATAGAACAGTTAACCAATACTGTTACAGAATTGAGAAATGAATTGATAAAATAATTTATTTTTTCTATCAGAAACGGGTTTTTCAGACTATTATAAGTAAGGGAAACCCGTTTTTTATAAAGGTTTAGCATGTACGAAGGAATAATAGAGACACTTATTAAATTATTCGCCATCATTACGGAATTCCGGAAAAAATTAACTACGGAAAATGTTGCTATGGTGGAATCCTATCTGAAAGAAAATTTCAGCAGCGAATTGGTAGATAAATATTTAAACATTTACCGTGAATTTATTCAATATTATCATGTTGAACACAGAGAAATTTTTTACAACATAGAAGAACCAGATAAACGATTTATAAATAAAAAGTATCTCAAGGGAATATGCGACGGAATTGATGATCATTTCGATTTGAATGCCCGCTTCCTGATTATTTCACAACTTTTAAACTTCATAAATAAAGAAAAAGGATTCAATTCAGAGCTATTAAAAATCGTCAATTACGTAGCCATAAGACTAAAGATCAGCCCTAAAGAATATGATGATCTTTCACGTTTTGCTCTTTATTCAATTCAAAAAGTAAAAGATAAAAGTTGTCTGTTTCTTGTTAATGGCAACAAGGAATCCTCAGACAAGGAAATAAAACACCTTTACCGTGAAAACCAATCTGTAGAGCTGGAATTAATCCGTATAACCAGCACAAACAGTCTTTTTCTGAAATACTGGGGACCAAGGAATATGTACCTAAACGGTCACCGCCTGAATCAAAAAAAGTTATATTTATTCCCTCCGGGAGGTACACTAAAGACATCCCGAATCATTCCTATTTACTACAGCAGTATTATGACCCGTTTCATTCAGGGGAAAGGGAATCAGATAATAGTATACAATGCAGAAAATATAGAATACCGTTTCAGTAAAAAGATATACGGACTTCATCCATTTAGTTTTCAGGAAAGATCGGGAGACATGGTTGGTATCATAGGAGATAGTGGTGTTGGAAAAACCACCCTCCTAAATGTACTTAACGGAAAGCTGGAACCTCATGCAGGTCATATTACTATCAACGGATACGACCTGTTTGATCCGAAAAACAAAAAAGAGCTCAGAGGAGTTATAGGATACGTTCCACAAGACGATCTGTTAATTGAAGAGCTTACAGTATATGAAAATCTATATTATAATGCCCGTCTTTGTTTCGGAAACATGGACATTAAAAAGATAGAAGACATAATAAATCAAACATTAATCGATTTTGATCTGGTAGAAGCAAGAGATCTGAGAGTAGGCAATCCACTGAAAAAAATACTTAGCGGAGGTCAAAGAAAACGACTTAACATTGCGCTGGAACTTATGCGTGAACCATCCGTGCTTTTCGTAGACGAACCAACCTCCGGATTATCTTCCTCTGATTCAGAAAAGGTAATGTACCTTCTAAAACGCCAATGTCTTAAAGGGAAACTGGTTTTTGCCAATATTCATCAGCCATCAAGTGATTTATATAAATTATTTGACAGAATAATAATTATGGACAAGGGAGGACGAATAGTCTTTTTTGGTAATCCCATGGATGCAATCACTTATTTTAAGCATCAGGCCGATTATGTTAATCCTGATGTAAGCGAATGTATAACCTGCGGTAATGTAAAAGTAGGACAACCTCTTAGAATCATAGCATCCAGAATGGTGGATCCCTTTGGTAAAAATATCAGAAGACGCAAAGTTTCTCCTGACGAATGGTATCATAGCTATAAAGAAAAGGTAGAACCAAAAGTTTTAGATTTCATGCATTTGCATCCTGTCCATGAGCGTAAAATTCCTGAGGTAATTTTTAAAAGTCCGAAATGGTTTAAACAATTTAAATTATTTGCAGCAAGAGATCTGCGGACAAAAAAAGCCAATCGGCAATATATGGCAATTGCACTTATTGAAGCACCTTTACTTGCTCTTATTCTTAGTTTTTTCTCAAGATTTTCAAATACTCCAACATACATTTTCGGAGAGAACGAAAACATCCCTGCATTCATGTTTATGAGTGTGGTTGTTGCCCTTTTTGTCGGGATGAGTATCAGTGCCGAAGAAATTTTTAAAGACCGTAGAATCCGTACCCGCGAAGAATTTTTAAACCTTAGTAAAGGAGCTTATTTCTCTGCAAAGATATTTATTCTCTTTGCTCTTTCAGCTATACAAATTTTTTCCTTTGTTCTTATAATTAATCTTGTTCTTGGCATAAGCGATCTTTCTTTCTCAACATGGCTAATACTTTTCTCTACAGCATGTTTTGCCAATTTACTCGGGCTAAATTTTTCAGCAGGGCTGGATTCTATAGTAGCAATTTATATTATGATTCCGCTATTACTGGTTCCCCAATTACTGCTTAGCGGAGTGGTTATAGATTTTAACAAAATGCCGAATTCTCTTGGTAACTACGACAAAACCCCTATTATAGGAGACATCATGGTATCCAGGTGGTCATACGAAGCTCTTGCTGTAGACAGGGCAATGAACAACCGGTATTCACGCGAAGTTTTTGATAATGAAAAGCAAAAAAACAAAATAAATTTTAAGACCTTCTATTTTATTCCTGAAGTAAACAAATATTTTAAAGGATATAATCGTCTTATAGAAGAAAATAAACCAAATATTGCATTCTCTCTGTCAGAACTTCTTAAAAACTCATTTAACGATTTGTTACCTGTAGTTAAAACTTCTTCCTATTCTGTAGAAGAAGCTATAAAACATATAGGTACTCCTACATATAATCATAATGATGAAATTATATTATCAAATTATCTTGACAGGTCAGGTGAAATATACGAAACAAAATATCAGAAAATCACAGCTCAGGTAAATGAAAAATATAAACAACTGCTTGACAGATTTGACGATGACAATGAAAAGCTGTTAAACTATAAAAATCATTATGTCAATAAAAAAACAGATGAATTTGTAAGGGATAAATATTCTGTGGATAAAATATATATATCCAATGATAATCATTTTCGTCAGAAAGATGAGCCTATATACAGAGAAACAACATTAAGAAACGGAAGAGCTCATTTTTATGCATCAGAAAAATATATAGGGAACCTTAAAATAAAAACCCCAATATTTAATATTATAATAATCTGGTTTTTCACCTTTATACTTATGATAACATTATATTTTGACGTTCTCCGAAATTCAATTACATACAGGAAACGAAAAAAACTGACAAAACAAGCTGAACTACGTGAGGATATATTCAATAATCCGGAAGCATTTATCAAAGGGGAAAAAGAACAAAAAATGTGACTCATTAAAGAATAAAAAATAATTCTTAAAACGAGGAATATAAAAATATAATTGCTCAGTTTTAGATATTTTAATCTAATTATCCGTAAAAAAATTCCTTTACGGTTAAGTTTGATGATATATTCTTTAAAAAAAATTAATTTTACAGCTCAATTTTATATATGAATTTTTTAGAAGAGATTAAAAGAAGGAAAACTTTTGCCATTGTTAGTCATCCTGATGCAGGGAAAACCACTTTAACAGAAAAATTACTATTATTCGGAGGTGCTATCCGTGTAGCAGGAGCCGTCAAGAGCAATAAAATAAAAAAAGGCGCCACTTCAGACTTCATGGAAATAGAACGTCAGCGTGGAATCTCCGTTGCCACATCTGTTATGGGCTTTAATTACGACGGTTACAAAATAAATATTCTGGATACCCCTGGACATCAGGATTTTCAGGAAGATACATTTAGAACATTAACTGCGGTAGACAGTGTAATTATAGTTATTGATGCAGCTAAAGGAGTAGAATCGCAAACCGAAAAGCTTATGAAAGTATGCCGAATGCGAAAAACTCCTGTTATTATTTTTGTTAACAAGCTAGACCGACCTGCAATAGACACCTTTGATCTTCTGGATAATCTCGAAGAAAAGCTTCATATAAAAACAAGACCTTTAAGCTGGCCTATCAACAACGGTCCTGACTTTAAAGGCGTCTACAATATTTATAACCAAACACTGAATCTTTTTCATGGGAATGTACAGAATATTGAAAAAGGTATAATATTCGATGATATAAATAATCCGGACCTTGAAAAATACATAGGTAAAGACGCCAAAACACTTAGAGAAGAAATAGAACTGGTAGAAGGCGTTTATCCTAAATTCAGTGAAGAAAGTTATTTAAAAGGAGAAGTAGCTCCTGTATTTTTTGGAAGTGCCTTATATACTTTTGGAGTACAGGAATTATTACATACATTTCTTGATATTGCACCAAGTCCGCGTCCTTGCATATCAGAAGAAAGAGAAATAGTTCCTTCAGAAAAAAACTTTACGGGATTTGTATTTAAAATACATGCCAACATTGATCCCAATCACAGAAGCCGTATTGCCTTTGTAAAAATCTGCTCAGGAAAATTTGTGAGAAATAACTTTTATTATCATGTCCGTTTAGGTAAAAAAATACGTATTTCCAGTCCGACCGCATTCATGGCAGCTCAAAAAGAAATTGTAGACGAGGCATACCCGGGGGATATTATAGGAGTACCTGATACCGGTAATTTTATAATAGGAGACAGCCTTACTTCAGGAGAAGAAATCCATTTTAAAGGATTTCCCAGTTTTAGCCCTGAAATGTTCTGCTATATTGAAAATGAAGATCCTATGAAATCCAAACAATTGAGAAAAGGAATTGATCAGTTAATGGAAGAAGGAGTAGCCCAGTTGTTCACAAGTCAGTTTAACGGAAGAAGGATAGTAGGTACAGTAGGTCAGCTTCAATTCGAAGTTATTCAATACCGTTTGGAACATGAATATAATGCAAAATGCCGTTTTGAACCAATATCTCTTTATAAAGCATGCTGGATAGAGTCTCCTGATTCTGAAACGCTAAAAGAATTTAAGAAAAGGAAACACCAGAGAATGGCTCTTGACAAGCAGGGCCGGGATGTTTTTATGGCAGATTCAAAATTTATTCTACAGATGGCAAGAGATGAATTCAGTAAAATCATTTTTCATTTTACAAGTGAATTTTAATAAAAAACTGTGAATAGACGTATATGATTCAATTTACCAAACATAAAAAATAATCGTAAAAACTTACCCTTTCTTATTTTTATGGCTATGATTTCAATTACATATTTCTGGTAATCTATATAAATCTTTTTTTATTGATAATAAATTGTTTCTTAAAATATAAAAACAACATAAAGGAACTGTTTATTTGCGATAAAATTTTCATCTTTGTTATTGGTATAGTATTTCTGAAATAAATTGCTATAATAAAATATATTATTATGTATAAGATAAAAACGATAAACAAAATTGATCCTAACGGATTAAAAAAATTCCCTCTCGACAAATATGAAATAGCAAGTGAGTTTAAATCGCCTGATGCAATTATTGTCAGGAGTCAGTCACTACATGAAATGGATTTTCCAAAAAGTTTAAAGGCAATTGCAAGAGCAGGAGCCGGTGTTAATAATATTCCTATTGAAAAATGTACCTCGCAGGGTATTGTCGTTTTTAATTCTCCCGGAGCAAACGCACAGGCAGTAAAAGAACTGGTAATTGCAGGATTACTGCTTTCTTCCAGAAAAATATCCCAGTCTATAGAATGGGTAAAAACATTGACCGGAAAAGGAGATGAAGTTCCCGAATTAATTGAAGCAGGTAAAAAACAATTTAGTGGCAACGAAATCTATGGAAAAACACTGGCCGTTATCGGTCTTGGTGCAATTGGTGTTTTAATTGCTAATGCTGCACAGTCATTAGGAATGAAAGTTCTTGGATATGATCCGTATATTTCAGTGAAACACGCATGGAATCTGAATCACAATATCAAACAGGCAAAAGGCATTGAGATGTTACTTTCCAATGCCGATTACGTTACTATTCATGTCCCTCAGATGGCAGAAACCAAAGGATATATCAACACCGAAAAAATCAAGATGATGAAAGACGGGGTTCGTATCATGAACTTTGCCCGAGGTGGTCTGATTGTTGAAAAGGATATGAAAGAAGCACTTGAATCAGGGAAAGTAGGCGTATATGCCACAGACTTTGTAGATGACGCTGTACTTCATATGAAAAACGTTATACCTATTTCTCATCTTGGTGCATCAACCGAAGAATCAGAAATAAACTGCGCTGTTATGGCTGTTAGTGAAGTACAGGATTACCTGGAAAACGGGAATATTGTTAATTCAGTTAATTTCCCGAATGCTTCTATGGAACGTCACGGTGGACCACGTATTGTAGTAACAAATAAAAATATACCTAAAATGGTAGGTCAAATATCCAATGTTTTAGCCGATGATTCGGTAAACATTGCCAATATGCTGAATCGTAACAGGGCTGATATTGCTTACAATATCATTGATGTTGACGGAGATGTATCAGAAAATACAATAAATAAAATTTCTGGAATAGACGGAGTAATATCTGTAAGACTAATCAAATAATAAAAAAATATACCTTGAAATATATATCCTAAGAAATCGTATAACTACAATAAAATAATCAAAAATTATGAATAAAACTATTCAAAAAGCAGCCAATAATATTCGTATTTTATCTGCTTCAATGGTAGAAAAAGCAAAATCAGGTCATCCGGGAGGAGCAATGGGCGGAGCTGATTTTATGAGTGTCCTTTATTCCAGATTTTTAAATTACGATCCTTCAGATATGACATGGATCAATCGTGACAGATTTTTTCTGGATCCGGGACATATGTCAACAATGCTGTATTCAGTTCTTGCAATGGCAGGGAATTATGGTATTGATGATCTTAAAAATTTCAGACAATGGGGAAGCGTTACTCCTGGGCATCCTGAAAAGGATACCAAAAGAGGAATAGAAAACACTTCCGGTCCTCTGGGACAGGGGCACGCAATGGCAGTAGGTGCAGCTATAGCAGAACGTTTTATGGTACAGCGTTTTGGCGAATGGATGGCTCACAAAACATATACTTTTATATCTGACGGTGGTGTTGAAGAAGAAATTTCACAGGGCACAGGACGTCTTGCCGGTTTTCTGGGACTGAATAATCTAATCATGTTTTATGATTCAAACGATATACAGTTATCATCAGCTACTAAAGATGTAACCAATGAAGATACTGCAAAAAAATATGAATCATGGAACTGGAATGTTATTTCAATAAACGGAAATGATGTAGACCAAATTATATCAGCATTAGAAACTGCAAACAAGTCAACTGATAAACCTACTCTTATTATTGGAAAAACAGTTATAGGTAAAGGTGCGGTAACTGAATCAGGTGAAAATTTCGAAGGTCAGTGTTCAACACACGGACAACCTCTGAGCAAAGCCGGAGCTTCTTTCGAAAAAACTATTGCTAATCTAGGAGGAGACCCTAAAAAGCCTTTCGTTATCTTCGATGATGTAAAAGAATTATTTAGCAAAAGAAGAGAAGACCTTATCAAAAAAGCAGCAGGAAAAAAAGCAATTCAGAAAAAATGGGCAAAAGAGAATCCTAAACTATGTGCAAAACTTGAATCATTCTTCTCAGGTAAGGCTCCTGAATTTGATTATAGCAAAATTGTTCAAAAAGCCGATTGCGCCACACGTAATGCTTCAGCAACAGTATTATCAGCTTTTGCAGAAAACATTGAGAATATGGTTGTTTCTTCAGCCGACCTTTCTAACTCTGACAAGACTGACGGATTTTTGAAAAAAACTCATGCCTTCAAAAAAGGAGATTTCAGCGGTCAATTCCTGCAGGCAGGAGTATCAGAACTTACTATGGCCTGTGTTATGAGCGGAATGGCGCTTCATGGTGGAATTATCCCTGCATGCGGTACATTTTTTGTATTCTCTGATTATATGAAACCGGCTGTTCGTCTGGCTGCACTTATGGAACTTCCTGTTAAATATATATGGACACATGATGCTTTCCGTGTAGGAGAAGATGGACCAACTCATCAGCCTGTAGAACAAGAAGCCCAGATCAGACTAATGGAAAAACTTCAGAATCACAGCGGCAACAATTCAGTACTTGTATTACGTCCTGCTGATTGTGAAGAAACAACAGTAGCATGGAAGATGGCTATGGAAAACACAAAAACTCCAACAGCTTTGATCTTCTCACGCCAGGGAATAAAAAATCTTCCTGCAAAAACAAGTAGATACCAGGAAGCATTACAATCTGAAAAAGGAGCTTATATCGTTTCTGACTGTGCCGGAAAACCAGATGTTATATTACTTGCTAACGGATCTGAAGTAAGCACTCTTGTAGAAGGAGCAGAATTACTGGAAAAAGAAGACATTAAATGTCGCGTAGTATCCGTTCCTTCAGAAGGGTTATTCCGGAAACAAAGTAAAGAATATCAGGAAAGCATTCTTCCGTCTGATATAAAGAAATTCGGTATGACAGCAGGATTGCCTGTCACTCTCGAAGGACTTACAGGTTCTGATGGTAAGGTATTTGGAATGGAATCATTCGGATTCTCGGCTGCATATACTGTTCTTGATGAAAAACTTGGATTCACAGCACAGAATCTTTACAAACAGGTAAAAATTTTCCTTGCATAAAGAAATCTGAATATCTATAAAAAGGCGGTCCTGAAGGATCGCCTTTTTTATAGATTGAGAACTTAAATTTATTTTAGATATTATCTAAAATAAATTCTGCCCGTTCTAACGAATTTCCAAAAGGAATATCTAAAATAGAATATCCAAGTTCAAGATATACCTCCAATACATATTTATGTATAATACAAGATTCTTCAAAGGTTTCTTTTCTTATTGAATCATTAACATATATCTCCTTCCAAGGAGGAGTAATGAAAACAATTTTATAATACGGACATTTATTCACCAAATCAATTAATTCAGGAGTTGGAGTCTTACCATGATAACGTGCAAAAGCTATCTGATCAGGTAATCCGCGATCTGAAAAAACAAAATCACTTTTTTCCCCAACTGAACGATAAAAACCAAGACGCCTTTCAGTGATTTCCTTCTGAAAAAGTTTTAGATTTTTCCATGGAAGAATATCACTGTTTATTTTACTCTGAGAAAAAATAATATCTCTGGCAAACTCAGGACAGGTATGCCGACGCTGTCTTTTTAACTCTTCAATAATTTCGGTCTTACCAAAGCCGGAACCACCGGTAATAATAACAATATTTTTTCTTAATTTCAATAAACTAATTTTAGGCAATAAATAAAATTATAAAATCTTAGCGGCCATAGCATCAGCAAGATGTAAACACTGTTCGTATTTATCAGCCTTTAATCTGCTCTTTTCTTCAACAGGAACATCCACCATATCCCATTTCATTTTTTCAGCAAAACTCTTAAGTGTTTTTACAGCTCCCCCACTCCATGAATAATTACCAAAAAGACCCAGATAATGATCTTTTATTTTCATATCAGCAATATCGTTAAGAACTGTATTAACAGGAGGGAATAGCCCAAGATTATATGTAGGAGCACCTACAATTAGTCCTCTATATTTGAAAATATCACTTATAATATATGAAACATGTGTTTTTGAGGCATCATATATACGAATATTTTTCACCCCTTTTTTAGACAGCTGACGTGCAATTACCTCAGCCATTCTTTCTGTATTACCATACATAGAACCATAAACAATAACTACTCCGGGATCAGTCTCATAATTACTCCACTTTTTATAACGCGAGAGTATCCAGTTTAAATCTGTTCTCCATACCGGACCATGTGCAGCACCAATCATTCGTATTTTAAAAGAGCTTAATTTTTTTAAAGCATTACTGGTCTGCAAACAATATTTCCCAACAACATTTGTAAAATAACGCATTGACTCCTCTTCATAAAACTGCAAATTAAGCTCGTCATCAAACACACCTCCATCCAAAGTACCAAAACTACCAAAGGCATCACCTGAAAACAGAATCTGCTCAGTTTCATCAAAAGTTATCATAGTTTCAGGCCAGTGAACCATTGGTATCATCTGGAATTGTAAAACATTCTTTCCCAAATTAAGACATGTCCCATCATCAACAACCATAGAATGTTCAGGTTTCTGATAAAAATTTTCAATAAGGTCGAATGTTTTCTTATTCCCCACAACTATAATATCAGGATATTTACCAATTATCGCTTTCAATGCACCCGAATGATCAGGTTCCATGTGATTTACAATAAGATAATCAATCTTTTTACCATTTAAAATATCATCAATCTTTTCGAAATAATCATCAATAAACTGATGTTCAACAGTATCTATCAAAGCAACTTTCTCGTCATTTATCAGATAAGAATTATAGGCAATACCATAAGGAATAGGCCACATATTTTCAAAAAGATGAGTTCTTCTGTCGTTAAAACCCAGATAATATATACTATCAGCTAATTTTATTTGGTGCATATGATTTTTTTAAAAATTATATTTACACGAAAATAATTATTTTAAGGAGAACAAGCATAAAGTTGTTATTTTTAATTAAAATTATATTTTAAAAATAATTCTGGATAGCAAAAACAACGTTATAATTGTTTTCATGTTTTTTTTAAATGAAAAGACTATTTTTGTATAAAATCAAAGATCCTAAAAATAAAAATACAACATTATGAATTTAAAAAAAAGCAGTAATGTCCTGATTTTCCCAAAAATCAATAAAATAATATTTTTTATTATAGCCATAGGTTTCATTATTACAGGATTGAAAGCATATCAGTATTATCAGTACGCATTCAGTCCCAATGTAAAAAAGGCAGGAAATATTTTAATTCCATTTGATGCTACCTTTCAACAGGTACTTGATTCATTACAAAAGAAGGAAATTCTTGTCAACGAAAAAGCATTTAAATGGGTAGCTAAAAAGAAAAATTATCCATCAACCATAAAACCGGGTAATTATGAATTTAAACCGGGAATGAATAATAACCATATAGTAAATATGTTAAAGTCAGGTCTTCAGAAATCTGTTTCCGTAATAATAAATAATCTCCGATCAATTTATCAGCTGGCAGGAATAGTTTCCCGCTATATTGCGCCGGATTCCGTTACACTGTTACAGTCACTTACAGACACATCGCTTATAAAAAAAATGGGGTACAACCAGAACACATTCCCAGTTATATTCATACCCAATACTTATCAGTTTTATTGGACAACTACTCCTGAAAAATTTGTTTCAAGGATGATTCATGAATACAACAATTTCTGGAATGAAAAACGGAAAGATGAAGCAAAATCATTAGAATTATCACCTGTCGAAATAGTTACACTCGCCTCTATTGTTCAGGAAGAAACTAATAAAAAAAAAGAAAAGCCTATTGTAGCAAAATTATATCTTAACCGGCTGAAAAGAGGTATTCCACTTCAATCCGACCCTACAGTAATGTATGCTTTGGGAGATTTTTCAGTCAGAAGAGTATTAAAAAAATATTTAGAAATTGATTCACCCTATAATACATACAAATATGCCGGACTTCCTCCCGGGCCTATAAATTTTCCTGAGATTTCAAGTATTGAGTCTGTACTTCACCCTGACTCGAATAATTATATTTACATGTGTGCAAAGAAGATTTTTCCGGATATCATAATTTCACAAATAATTTAAGGACTCATATTAATAATGCCCGCAAATATCAGAAAGCTCTAACACGAATGAAAATCATGAAGTAAAATATTTCGTATTTTTTTTAAATTATTATATAATTTAAGAATTTAATTCACAGACTTTCTTAACTTTATTGTCATGAAGATTTTATTTATAATACAATTATTATTTTTATCCTGCATAGTTTATGCACAGCAACCACAAAAGGGAAAAAATATTTTATTTCAGGGATATATTTTTTCCGATGATTCAATACCTATTGAGAATGCATTCATTATTAACTACAGGACCTCTAAAATAATAACGACAAACGAATCAGGATATTTTAAAACACTTTACATAAAGGTGATTCTCTTATGATCAACCATGTATCTCTAGCACCCAAAGTTCTATATTTTAATTCTGATGTTTCTGAAACTGTTAGGGTATATGTTCCATACAGGACATATCTTCTTAAAGTAATTAATAAAGGAGAATATGAAAAACAGAAAAAAAACATTGACAAAAATACAAAAATTGTAAAAAAAGATATCCTAAATCAAATCTACATAAAAAACATCCATCGTTCAGGGAATGTAAATCCATATAATGATGATGATAATAATCCAGGAATTATCGTTCCAATTTTACAACTTAATAAGGTAAAGAAAACCGAAGAACATTAGGATATAAAGTAATCTTTCATCAGTAAAAACACTACTAATCAACGTATTGAATTAATTTTAATTCAAGTAAATACATTTGGACTCACTCTTTAGCCAGGTTAATCACGCAGCCAGCAGCTAATTTCTTATTACATTCACTTCCCTTTCAAGTCTTATTGAAAAATGCTCATTTACAGAACGTACAATTTTTTCAGACAATTCATAAATCTGAAGACCAGAAGCATTACCGTAATTAACAAGAATAAGGGACTGATTTTTATAAACGCCTGCATCCCCTTCCCGATAGCCTTTCCAACCGCATTGTTCAATAAGCCATCCTGCGGAAGCCTTAAATCTTCCATCATCCATTTTATATAAAGGTAACTTTGGAAAGTTTTTCTTTAATTCTGAAGCCTTTTCATCATCAATCACAGGATTCTTAAAAAAACTTCCGGCATTTCCTGTAATATTATAATCAGGCAATTTACTCTTCCTTATAAAAATGACTGATTCCCTTATATTTTTAGCACACAATTTTCCTCTTTTAGCAGTTTCTATCTTCAGCTGTCCGTAATCCAGATGAAATGTCGGATTTTTGTCTAAACGAAAAATAACAGAAGTGACAATAAACTTACCTTTCATTTTATTTTTAAAAACACTATCACGGTAATTAAACAGACAATCTTTGCCTAAAATTTTCTCATATTGCATAGAATTAAAATTAAATCCCTCCACGGCATAAATTGAATCTTTCACTTCCACTCCGTAGGCTCCTATATTCTGAACCGGTACGGAACCAACTTTCCCGGGGATATATGAAAGATTTTCCAGACCCCCGTAATTATTATCAACACAATAAGAAACAAAATCATCCCAATTTTCTCCACCACCTACTTTAATAAAAACATGGTTCTTATTTTCCAAAATTTTATTAATTCCATCGACAAGAGGATGTAAAACAAGTCCTTCCCAGTAATCACTCAGAAAAAGAAAATTACTGCCAGAACCAATAAAAAAATATGGATTCTTATTACCATCATTTAAAGAATTAAGAAAAGCCGGAAGTTCCTGCTCCAGGGAAAATTCGAAATAATAATGACATTTCATTTCTATTCCAAACGTATTCTGTTTTAACAAAGAATGATTTTCCTTAAAAGAAGAGGGCATATGTCAATTTTTTGTACAAAGATAACAGATACTTTTCTTTCTAATGAAACAGAACAAAATTCTTTTATAAGAAATGAGAAAAAGACCAGAACATTCTATGGCATTACTATAAAAATATTTTATATCATCCTGACAATATATACTTTCCACAAAACCAAAGTAACAAATATTTAACAAATCAAAAATATTTTTGTATATAACGTAAAAAGAAAATTCCGATTCATCTTTTATATATATTCGCACGATTTTTTAATGACGAAGTATAAACTTATTAAGAACGAATTTTTTTTAAAATTTTAATTATGAAAAAGGTTGTTTTACTATTCTGTATCGTAACCATTATGGTTGCATGTAGTGGCAATAAAGCAAATAATAATGCTGCAAAAAATGAAATAGAGAATACGGAAGAAAACGTTGAACAAACAACGGAAACTGCTGTTGATTCTTCAGAGGAAGTAAAAAAAGCTGTTGTCGACACAACAGCAACAGATACGACAAACGTACCTGAAAAAGAAGATGATAACTCAAATTTATAAAACAGTTTGATACAGTAAAATAAATATTACTGTCAGGTAAAAAAGTTTTAAGGTTAGACCTTAAAACTTTTTTTTTATAATCGTATCTTTTCCAAAATACAGACATATAAATTGCAAACATATTCTATATTTTAACTTTAACAATTTTTTATTACATTGCCTTTACAAAATTTAAAATCAGGGAACAAGAATAAAAATTCTTTATTTATGAAAGATCTACATATTGGCTGTCATTTATCATCAGGCAAAGGTTTCTATGCAATGGGTAAGGATGCTGTGAAAATAAATGCAGATACTTTTCAGTTCTTCACAAGAAACCCACGTGGAAGTAAAGCAAAAGAAATAAACCCGGATGATGCAAAAAAATTAAGTATTCTGATGAAGGAAAACCATTTCTCGTCAATAGTTGCTCATGCGCCATATACACTTAATCCATGTTCCGCCACTGAAAAGACAAGAATCTTTGCTGCAGAAATTATGGCCGACGATCTAAATCGTATGGAATATTTGCCCCATCAGTATTACAATCTCCATCCGGGTAGTCATACCGGACAGGGAGTTGAAGCAGGAATTTCTGAGACAGCTAAAATGCTTAACAAAATAATAAAGCCTGAACAAACAACTATCGTACTACTGGAAACTATGGCAGGTAAAGGAACCGAAATAGGCAGCCATTTCGAAGAACTGGCTGAAATTATTAGTCAGACTAAATTAAAAGAAAAAATAGGTGTATGCCTTGATACCTGCCACATATTTGACGGTGGTTACGATATTGTTAATCATCTTGATGAAGTTATCAGTGATTTTGACAGAATTATAGGTATAGAAAACCTAAAGATCATACATTTAAACGACAGCATGAATACTCTTGGCAGCCATAAAGACAGACATGAATGTATTGGAAAAGGTAATATAGGTATTGAAGCTATTAACAGAATTATTCATCATACCAAATTATCGCATTTACCCTTTATTCTTGAAACTCCAAACGATTTAAAAGGACACGGAGAAGAGATAGAATTATTAAGGAATCTGTAATTTAACACAAAAAGAGAACAATAAAATCACGGATTAAAAAACCGTCTTAGCGGGGAATTATTGGTTTTTTTGCAAGTTCTAATTAATCCTGGCAAAAACAAGATTACATACAACTATATACTGATTTTAAATATTTTAAAATCAGTAGTTTAGTCCTATAACAATTTATTAAAATCTTTCTTTTTTAAACCTCCTTAAAATCAAAAAAGAAGTATATTTTTATTATATTTGTATCTGGTTATGGGAAGAAAAAAGAGAAGAAATAATAAATCATCTATTTAAATATTTTTACAACATATTTTTTCTGCTCACAGAAAAAATCAGGGAAAGTATGATTTCTTCCTTAAAGAAATAATTTTGACTATAAATAATCATTAAATGAGCGAATTAGAAGATAAAAATACTATTGCAGATGAAAGTTATTCAGCGAATAGTATTCAGGTTTTGGAAGGGCTTGAAGCTGTACGGAAACGTCCGGCCATGTATATTGGGGATGTCAATGAAAGAGGACTCCATCATTTAGTTTACGAAGTAATTGACAATTCCATTGATGAAACTTTAGCCGGATTTTGTGATAATATTGAAGTTATAATTCAGGAAGACAACTCAATTGTAGTTAAAGATAACGGGCGTGGGATTCCAACAGCGTATCATGCAAAAGAAAAAAAATCAGCTCTTGAGGTTGTTATGACAGTTTTGCATGCAGGAGGGAAATTCGACAAAAACAGTTATAAGGTTTCAGGTGGATTACACGGTGTTGGTATATCCTGTGTAAATGCATTATCAACTAATTTAACGGCTACCATTTATCGTGACGGAAAAATCTGGGAACAAAAGTATAATATTGGAAAAGCTTTGGAACCTGTTAAAGTAATAGGAGAAACGACAAAAACCGGAACTGTTATTTATTTCAAGCCTGATGGTTCTATATTCAAAACAACAGAATACAAATACGAAATTCTTTCTTCACATTTAAGGGAACTTGCCTTCCTAAACAAGGGAGTTCACATATCAATAACTGATATGCGTCAAAAAGATGATGAAGGAAATCCTAAATCAGACCATTTTTATTCTGAAAAAGGATTAAAAGAATTTGTAGAATATCTTGATGCCAACAGAGAAAGTATCATTTCTGAGCCTATACATATAAACATAACAGACGGAGAAGTACCAGTTGAAATTGCCATTCTATATAACACATCCTTTACAGAGAATCTTCATTCTTATGTTAATAACATTAACACAATAGAAGGAGGAACACATCTTACAGGATTCCGCAGAGGACTGACGCGCACATTAAAAAACTATGCAGAATCCTCCGGCATGCTTAGTAAATTAAAGTTTGACATTAACGGAGATGACTTTCGTGAAGGAATGACTGCTGTTATATCGGTAAAAGTATCAGAGCCACAGTTTGAAGGTCAGACAAAAACCAAATTAGGGAACTCAGAAGTTAGTCTGTTTGTTGATCAGGCAGTTAGTAAAATGCTAACTAATTTCATGGAAGAAAACCCAAAAGATGCAAAGGTTATTGTCGACAAGGTAATAATAGCAGCACAGGCTCGTCATGCAGCCCGAAAAGCAAGAGAAATGGTATTAAGGAAAAGTGCCATGACAGGAGGAGGACTTCCAGGAAAACTGGCAGACTGTTCAGACAAAGATCCTGCAAAATGCGAAATATTTTTAGTCGAGGGTGATTCCGCCGGTGGTACGGCCAAACAGGGTCGTGATCGCCGTTTTCAGGCTATACTTCCATTGCGTGGTAAGATTCTTAATGTCGAGAAAGCAATGTCACACAGAGTATTTGAAAATCAGGAAATTCGGAATATTTATACAGCCCTGGGTGTTACCATTGGTACAAAAGAAGATTCAAAGGCAACTAATCTTTCAAAATTAAGATATCACAAAATCATTATGATGACCGATGCTGATGTTGACGGAAGCCATATTGATACTTTAATAATGACATTCTTTTTCCGCTACATGCCCGACTTAATAAAAGACGGATACCTTTATATCGCCACTCCGCCGCTTTATTTATTGAAAAAAGGTAAAAAACAGCAATATGCATGGTCTGATAAAGAAAGATTATCAATCATCCATGAATGGGGAATAGACAATATTCATGTTCAGCGATACAAAGGTCTGGGGGAAATGAATGCAGAAGAGCTTGATAAAACAACAATGGCTCCGGAAGGACGTACACTTCGTCAGGTAACAATTGAAAATGCAATAGAAGTCGATCGTGTTTTCAGTATGCTAATGGGAGATGATGTTCCGCCACGCAGACAATTTATTGAAGAAAACGCACATAAAGCTAATATTGATGCATAGATAAAAAGATTACTTAAAAAGATGCTTTCCAATAATGGGAAGCATTTTTTTATTCTACACTAAAGTCATACTGACCTGAACCAATATGAACAATGGCATAACCTTTTTGCTTTCTGTCAATTTTCCATTTTTTCCCTGAGGATATCAGTTTTTTGTTTTCATAAATTTTATTATACTCCATTGCTGGTATATAAATATCAGCAGTAGTATTTACCGGAATTTCAACATGCAATAAAAGTTTAGATTCTTTACGACTCCAGAAAGATACAATTTTACCATAATAAGTATCTAATTCGGCTTTCACAAATGACAGCCTGTTTGTTACAAGAGGCTTAATAATAATAGACTTATAACCAGGGTTTTGAGGATTCGTATCTATGCCGGCAATTCCACGATACATCCAGTCTCCAATTGCTCCATAAGCATAGTGATTAAAAGAATTCATATCTGGATTCTGGAAACTTCCATCCGGCTTAATACCATCCCACCGCTCCCAAATAGTAGTAGCCCCCATCGAAACCGGATATAACCACGAAGGATAAGAAAGTTGTAAAAAAACATCATAGGCCACATCAGAATAGCCAAAACGTGTTAACACCTGACATAAATATGAGGAACCCAGAAAACCCGTAGTAAGATGATTATCGTATGACCGTATGTTTTGAACCAAACGCACAACAATTTTATCACGGAGATCAACAGGTAGCATATCAAAATTTAAAGCCAGAACATAGGCGGTTTGCGTCTGAGAAACCATCCTTCCTGAAGGAGTTAAAAATTCATGGACAAAAACATCCTTAATCTTTGTTAGAAGAGAATCATAATGTAAAACATCATCTTTTTGATCCAGAACCCTGGCAGCATCTATCAATTTCTGAGTAGAACACGCGAAAAAACACTGGGCTATCAAAGTTTTGTCAGTAACAGCAGCACGACCGTCCTCATCATCATTAGGACTGTAAAACAACCAGTCACCATATGCGAATTTAGGTACCCATAAATTATTTACGCTTACAGAATCTATATAATTAACCCATCTCTTCATGCTTTCATATTGATTCTCCAACAATTGTTTATCACCATAGGCCAGATACATCTCCCAGGGGACAATCGTAGCAGCGTCACTCCATCCGGGGCTGCATTTTCCGTCATGAAAAACATCAGGGACAGTTACCGGAACAGAACCGTTTTTTTTCTGGTCTAAAAAAAGATCCTTAAGCCATTTAGCAAGAAAGCTGTGAACATCAAAATTAAAACTTGCCATACGTGATGCAACCTGAACATCACCCGTCCACCCCAGCCGTTCATCACGTTGAGGACATTCCATTGGTATATCAAGAAAATTGCCTTTTAATGACCATTGTATATTATGCTGAAGTTTATTTACCCAATCATCAGAACATTTAAAAGTACCGGTGGGTCTCATATCAGAATATAAAGAATAAGCCTTAAAATTATCAGCTTTTAATTCTCCCATATATCCCTCTATTCTAATATACCTGAAACCCTGCCATGTAAAGTGAGGCTCAAAAACTTCCATACTATCCCCTTTGAGTATATATGTATTTATCTGTTTTGCTTTCCGTAAATTTTTTGTATAAAAATCACCATTCTTATCAAGAACTTCCGCATGTGAAATTGATATTCTATCTCCTGCTTTCCCTCTGACTTTCATCTGCACCCAGCCAACTATATTCTGACCGAAATCAATTACTTTATCTCCCTTGGGGGTTGTGAAAATTTTGACAGGCTTAAATGACTCCTGTTTCCGTATTGGCTCATTTTCTGTAGTCACCAAATCTGTTACAGGATAATTCTTTTGTATAATTTCATGCCAGCCGGTATCATCGAAGTCAGCCTGATCCCAACCTTTCTGTTCACACCTGGCGTCGTAAACTTCCCCATCATAAATACCGGAAGTTAAAACCGCTCCTGTAGAACAAAGCCATGATCCATCAGAGATAATCTGTTCAGAAGTTCCGTCTTGATAAAAAATATGCATCTGAAATAAAAAAGAAAGATCT
>Ga0172378_10001384_pt1 | contig 22356 bp, 15 predicted proteins | sample GrowelOW332metaG_FD_119755 | JGI IMG/M metagenome (GOLD analysis project Ga0172378, IMG submission 119755) | Groundwater microbial communities from an aquifer near a municipal landfill in Southern Ontario, Canada - Pumphouse #3_1 metaG | ecosystem: Environmental > Aquatic > Deep subsurface >... | reverse complement strand
TGAGCTTCTAAGTTTATTGAAAAAAGGAAAGCTAATAAAATTACAGGAAGACTAAAAATGAATCTGTTTTTCATAATCAATTAATTATTTTAATTTTAAAAAAGTATTGTAAAGCAAAATAAGCTATTCGTAATGATAGATAATATAAATTTTAAATCAAAAAATAAAACAAAACAATCAATAGGAGCATACGAATGAATAAAAGATAAATCATTTATTGCAAAAGAACTTCATTTCAATATCTTTGGCAAAAAAATTAAAATAACATGGAAATGACATTATTACTTTTAGGTCTTGGAGGATCTGAAATTATATTTATTGCGCTTATTGTACTACTCCTCTTTGGTGGAAAGAAAATCCCAGAACTAATGAAAGGACTAGGCAAAGGAGTCAAAAGTTTTAAAGATGGTATCAATGGTATTGAAGAGAGTCTAGATAAAATCGATTCAAAAGAAGAGAAAAAATAATAATGGAAAAGACAGAACTCACCTTTTGGGACCATTTAGAGGAATTGCGACGCGTACTTTTTCGTGTCGCAATTTCTGTTGTTGCATTAATGGCTGCTGCTTTCTGTTTTAAAGAGACCCTTTTTAGCATTATTCTTGCTCCAAAGAATAGCGATTTTATCACATATAGGATTTTTACAGAGATTTCCAGAATTACTGATATACCATCTATTCGTCCTGATGATTTTGATATTACTCTGATAAATACCCAACTTGCATCACAGTTTCTCATACACATGAATGCAGCCTTGTATGCAGGACTCATTCTTGGCTCTCCATATATAATATACCAAATTTTCAAATTCATACTTCCTGCATTATACGAGAACGAAAGACGTCATTCATTAATGATAATTTCGTGGGGATATGTTCTGTTTATTTCAGGTGTATTACTTAATTACTTTATAATATTTCCTCTTACATTTCGCTTCCTTGGAACATATCAGGTAAGCACAGAGGTTGAGAATATTATCACTCTTACCTCCTATATGGATACACTTATTATGCTAAGCTTGATGATGGGAATAGTCTTTGAATTGCCAATTATATGTTGGTTCTGCGCAAAACTTGGTTTCCTTAGTTCATCATTTATGAAGAAGCATAGGAGGCATGCTATCATTATAATTCTTGTTATAGCAGCAATAATTACTCCTACAAGTGATATAATTACTCTATTAATGGTTGCTATACCAATATATCTACTATACGAAATAAGCATATGCATTGTTAATCATTCTTGCAAAGAATAATTAAGTTATTGATTCCTTTCTATTTATTAGCCAGTATTTAATCAAAGAATTATTATAATTGTAGATTTTCAATATAGCAGTGTACCTGAAACACACCAATAGCTGTTGCTACCACCTTCAGGAGCTCCTTGGGGTATCTCTACATATATGGTATGTGTTCCTGCAGAAAGGCCACCCAAATATATATATTCAGGATTGGTTACTGTACCAGGGCACCAGTTTGAGCGACTTAGATCAGAAGAGCTCAATCCATTAGAAAAGTTACCTGAACATGGATTCCAGTTTCTGTATGTTCCACAATCGTCACGCCAAGGGATGAATGTTATAACTTTCTGTCCGTCAAGGAATATACTGTTTGGTTTCTGATTAAACTCATCACCATTACCCCAACCACCATGTCCGGTAGTTGTATATAACAGCAATGCATTCTTTATCGGCTCCTCAATAGTGAATGTAACCCTCAGTGAATCGCTGCCAAAAAGGAGAGGATATTTCTGTCCGGCCTGTTCAAGATAGTTTAATGTATTGAAGAGAGGTATGGTGTGATAAGCCCTCCTCTCACCTTCGGGGTAATATTTCAAAGTTAATGAGAGCTTGTGGCCCTTTGCATCCCAGTTACCTATATAAGCACCCATCCACACCTCTCCTTGCAGTCTTTCAGCAAGAGGAGTTATTTCACTCTTATATAGTACAGAGTCTACCCAATTCTGACCTGGTACTTTGTTGTTATTAAACTTACGTACTCCGAAACCAGTGAAGAATCGCATCAACTCTACAGGAACATCATAAGTAGAATCGGAAACTAAAGCCGGATAATCACCATCCTTTGCTTTGAAAGAGGGTACGCTCTTCAAATCTCTCATTGCATCTAGAAAAGAGAGTTTCTTATCAACAGGTATCATAAAGATTGAGCCTGTACGGTCATATGCATCACCATCAGAGTATTGTGCTACCTCAGCAAAGATACTTCTATCTTTTACATTATCAGGAAGTTTCACCTTCTTAAGGATGATTGTACCGCCACCTGCATTATATACCTCAGCACCCTTCAACTCTGCAGGCAACTTAGCCCCTGTGAAGTTTATGCTTTGATGCGAGAAGACAGGAACAGTGATAACATTGCTATTGTTTATGCTATATTGATAGTAAGATGCATCCATCTCCTCTCCCCAGTTTGTAGGCAAGAGAGAAGCTGTATCCTTTAGTTTTACTATGGAAGTAGCCTGCTGAATCATGTCACCGTTACGTACGATTTTCAATACTAATCCGTCAGGTACTCCAACTCCTGCTTGAGGAGTTCCACGAAATTGAATAGCTGTAGTATACCATACATCTATGCTATTAGAATTTATTGAAGCCCTTAGGAGAGTACAATCAAGACCAAGAAATTTCTCTTTACCAATATCTTTGAATCCTTCACCAGACTTGAATGGTGTTATGGTAGATATTACTTTGCCTCCACTAAGGACGGCACGTCGATAGAATTTGCCGGACGAATAGTTTAAGAAACTCTCTGTCTTAGGGAACTCTGTTTGTGGAGTTGAAGAGGTAAGTGATACCTCATCACCTTTCACTCTCATAATCATCTCGTCGGGAATTACCTTACCCTTATAAAGGGTTTGGTAAGTAACTTCGATGCCTTTGGCATTCTTCAATTTCTTTGCAAGATCCTGAGCATTCATTGCTAAAGTGCAGCACAAGAACAGGGATAATAGTTGTAAGGTTTTGGTTCTCATTTGTATTAATTATATTTTATACAAAAATAGACAAATTATATAACACTGAAATATCATTCACCAATGTTCACTTGTTTTTGATTATAAAGGGGACAAACCTACTCTCATAAATAAGAGTAGATTTGTCCCCTATTGTATATTACTATAAACTGTTCTTATAGACATCAGCTATAAGCTTCTGATATCTATTCTCGAGTTCAAAAAATGACTGGAACTTTGAGAAGACATCTTCAGCCTCAACATAATATTCTATCAAAGATATCTCACCTGACTCAAGAGATATCTTCAGCAAGTCGAGATAGTTATACATCAGACTAAGATCGTATGCATCTATAGATGCCTTCATCTGCTGTATCTCATTGAACATAGCTATTATTGCATTCTCTCTATCTATACGAACTGACTCCTGCATATATTTAGTGCTTAGAGCTTTGGCTTTAGCTATACCCACCTTTTTCCTGTTCTCGAATATAGGAAGAGTACCTCCAATGATAAATCCATTCTCTGCATTTACACTTGTTGTGTTGCGGCGGAAACCAACCTCAAATTTTGGCAACCATGACTGTTTCTCCACAGTCACCTGCTTATCAGCTGCCTTTGTATATGCTGCTATCGCTTGCAAGTCAATATCCGAAGCCATCATCTCTTCACGGAACTTGTTCAAATCGTCTACACTCTTTACCTCAGGATAGCTTGCCTGTTCAAGTTCCACCGGTATGTTGTCATTCATGGCAAGCAGTTGCTGCAGTGCAGTACGATGGTTAACATTGTTCTGTGAAACCTGAGCTTTAAGATTCATCACCTCCATTTTCAGCTTATTAAACTCAATGGCATTGCTCTCTCCCTCTTCCATTTTCTTGTTGAAGAGTGAATATAGATGATTGCTCACCTCTACTCTTTTGTTAAGGAACTCCTTCTCCTTGTTCAGGAGAATGATATCAAGACATAAGTGTTTTGCCTTTAAAAGAAGATCTCTTCTTCCAATCTCCTGTTCCTTAGTCACTGCTACATTCTGTAGTTTAGCCTGTTTATGTCTTGATATATACTGAGTAGGAAAATCGAATGACTGCAATGCAATAAATTCTGTGCTATGATTATTATCAGCATCATTAGCATAAGTAGAGGCATAGCTCAAAGTTGGGTCCGACAAGTTATTAACCGACAGGTTTTCCATCTTCTTTGCCTTAGCATCTTCATTCATAGCTTTAATCTCCTTATTGTTCCTGTCAATACTCTGCAGAATCTTGTCTACAGTGTTTGGAACTGTCTGAGCATATATCGAAAAGGCTAATTGTAATAAAATAGCGCCTAAGAGAGTCCTTTTTTTCATATCTTATTTTTTTTATTCTTATTCAACATCTCATACACAATAGGTATTATAAAAGCATTCAGGAACGTAGATGTAAGCAGGCCTCCAAGTATAACTTTAGCCATAGGGCTCTGTATCTCGTTACCCGCCAAGTCACTACGTAAAGCTAAAGGAATAAGTGCCAAAGCTGATGAGAGAGCTGTCATAAGTATAGGATTCAACCTATCCAGTGAGCCACTTATGATGCTTCGTCTCAGATCAAGGCCGCTATCTCTCAAACTGTTATAGTGACTTATAAGAAGCATTCCATTACGAGTCGCAATTCCAAAGAGTGAAATGAAACCTATTATAGCAGGAATACTCAGTTCACCTGTTGTAATCACAAGAGCAAAAACACCACCTATCAAAGCAAGTGGAAGATTCAAAAGTATCACTCCACTCTGTTTTGCACTTCTAAATTGAGAATAGAGAAGAAGGAATATAACCACAATACTAATGATAGATGTAATAAGCAGAGTACGACTTGCTGCCTGTTCACTTTCAAACTGTCCGCCATACTCAATGTGATAGCCTTCCGGCAAACTTATATTATCTTCTACTCTCTCCCTTATATTATTAACAACATTTCTTAAATCTCGTTCACCAACATTGGCAGAAATTACAATTTTTCTTTCAACATTTTCTCGATTTATGGTATTTGGTCCCATTGCGGAGATTACATCGGCTACATAAGCCAGAGGTATTTTCTCACCGTTACCGGTATCAATCATAAGATTCTTCACCTTTTCCATATTGTCACGGTATTCATCACCACTACGAACTACCAGGTTGAATGTCTTTCCATCTTCATAAACCTGAGATACCACTTCACCTGCCATATTAACATTCACGAACTCTGTGAACTCAGGGAGTGTGATGCCATAACGTGCAAGAAGCTCACGCTTTGGAACAATTTTCAGCTGAGGACGCTCTATCTGTTGTTCAACATTCAAGTCGACGATACCTTCAACATCCTTTATATTATCCTTTATATTATTTGCTATAGAGAACATTTTATTAAGGTCGGTGCCAAAGAGTTTTATGGCAATACTTGCCTTTGTTCCCGAGAGCATTGCATCTATTCTGTGACTTATAGGCTGACCAATCTCAATATTAGCTCCTGTTATTGATGATAGCTTCTGACGGACATCAGCAATAACCTCTTTACGAGAACGGTCTTTCAATTCGAAAGGTGCCTCTATCTCACTGACATTAACTCCCAAAGCATGTTCATCAAGTTCAGCACGACCGGTCTTTCTAGCAACTGTCTTTATCTCAGGTACAGTCATCAGGAGTTTCTCTGCCCTCTGTCCTATTTTATCCGACTCCTCCAGAGAAATTCCAGGAAGTGAACTTACGTTTATAGTAAATGAGCCCTCATTGAATGATGGTAGGAAAGAGCGTCCAAGAGTAAATAACATTACGAACGAAACAATAAATAGTAGAGATGTACCTCCAACGACAATCCTCTTATTGTTAAGTGCCCATCTCAATGAAGTTGCATAATGTTTTCTCAGGAATGTAGAGAGAAAAGCCTCTTTATGGACTTTTTTGTCATTCTCACTACCTAAAAGATATGAACACAATACCGGAGTAAGTGTAAGTGCCACTATAGTAGAAGCAAATAGAGCGACAATAAATGCTATGCCGAGAGGAGCAAGCATCTTACCCTCCATACCTGTAAGGAAGAAGAGAGGAATAAAGCTCACTACAATTATAAGAGTAGAGTTAAGTATAGGCATACGCACCTCACGAGAGGCATCATATACAACTTTTAATACCGGCTTCTGCTCCTCTTTAGGCAACAATCTGTTTTGTCGTAGATGTTTCCACACATTCTCAACATCCACTATAGCATCATCTACCAAAGAGCCAATGGCAATAGCCATACCTCCAAGACTCATCGTGTTTATAGTTAGTCCCATATAATAGAGTACCAATATCGAAACAATGAGTGATATAGGTAAAGTGATAAGTGAAATTAATGTAGTCCTTACATTGGCAAGGAAAAGGAAGAGCACTATTATAACAAATATACCTCCATCATAAAGCGAATCCTTTACATTGTTTATAGAGCTATCTATAAAGTTACTCTGACGGAATATATCTGTAGAGACATGCACATCCTTCGGCATTGTCTTCTGCAAATCTTTTATTGCTGCATCGAGTTTTCCTGTCAACTCTATTGTCCCTGTATTAGGTTGCTTGGTGACAGTTATCAATACTGCAGGCTTACCCTCTACGGAAGCTGTCCCCATTTTCGGCTGTTGCGAACCAATCTTTATATCTGCAATATCTTCTAGAGTGATAGGTGCACCGTCGCTGCTCTTTACAACAGCACGGGCTATCTCATCAACATCATGAGTAGATATTACTCCACGGACTATATACTCATTACCATATTCATTTATCACTCCACCATTTGAGTTCTGGTTCATCAGGCGAGTAACTTTTAGCACATCATCGAGTGTGACTTTATAATGCTTCATTCTTGCTGGATCAAGAGATATCTGATACTCTTTCACATCACCTCCAAGAACGGCAACCTGCGCAACACCTCCCATGGAGAGAAGTCGTGGGCGTATAGTCCAGTCGGCTAATGTGCGTAAATCAAGCATAGATGTACTGTCGGAAGTTAGTCCCACTATAAGCATCTCACCAAGAATAGATGATTGTGGACCAAGAGTAGGTTTGCTTACATTCTCAGGTAAAGTCTCACCTACCACACTCAGTTTTTCGCTTACTATCTGACGGGCTAAATAGATATCGGTATTCCAATCGAACTCAACCCACACTACAGAAAAACCATTTGTTGATGAAGAGCGGACGCGACGGATATGACTGGCACCATTTACAGATGTCTCTATAGGAAATGTAACCAACTGCTCCACCTCCTCGGCTGCCATACCTTTTGCTTCGGTCATGACAACTACTGTAGGTGCATTCAAATCAGGAAAGACATCTACCTCTGTGTTTCTACCAATATATAAACCCCATATTATAAGCAGGAGTGACGCCAACAGAACCGTAATACGGTTATGCAGCGAAAATGCTATTATCTTATTCAACATAGTCTACTCAACTTTTAATGTTCATGACTATGTGATGGAATAGCATTTGAAGCTGAAGCAAGTTTTATCTGATAAGCACCCTTGACAACTATGGTCTCACCGGCTTGAAGACCAGAGAGAATCTGTACCTCTTTGCCATTGTTCATACCAAGCTTAACCTCTTGCTTCTTATAGCCCTCTTCATCTATCTTCTTATATATGAAATATAATCCTTGCTCTTCTGTTATAGCAGAGATAGGAAGAGAGAGGATATTCTGCATCTCAGACGAGAGAAGATAAACATCGACAAATGCTCCAGGAACAATATCCCCCTTATTGTCGAATTCGAATGTCACAGGAATAAAATATGAGTTCTCGCCCGAAGACTTTCCATAAGTGAGAAGACGCCCCTTAAGCTCATCCAATTGATATATTTGGTTATTATATGGAGTCTTGAAATTAGCCGACTTTATATTTGCAAGGTCGCTGTAATATTTCTCAGATACATCTGCGCGAAGGTATAGACGCTTTGTCTGAGTGACCCTCATTAGCGGCTGGCCTACTGTTACATAATCCCCCTCGTTTACCATACACGACTTTATATATCCACTCATAGGCGATACTACAGAGACACCTTTACCACTTCTATGCTTAGATATTGCCTCATAGGAGAGTCGTGTATTCTCATAATTTTCCTTTATACGTTCAAACTCTTTTTGAGAAATTATCTGACTTTTTACAAGCTTACTCGCTCTTTCATACTCAGACTTTGAAGTAGCATAAACGTTACGTGCTCTTATTACCGGATCACCATCAGGAAGATTGTCTGAGCTTACCGACAGGAGTGCTGTTCCCTTAGTGACACTCATTCCGGCTACTACAGGACGATTGAAAGATACAATACCTGCTACATTGGCAACAACCGTCGACTCATTACCTTGAGCAGACTCGATCTGTCCACTTGTCTTTATAACCTGACGGAATGATTTAGGCTCTACAACCAAAGTCTCAACACCGGCTTCCTTAGCCTTTTCAGGAGTTACTACTATCTCATCTGAATGAGCTGATTTAGTTCCTTCACTATGGCTTTCCTCTGAATGGACATCTTCGCCTTCTGCCCCATGTGCGTCAGCTTGCTCTGATTCATTACTATGGTCATGACCATCATTGGCTGAACTGTTTTTACTGCAAGAAAATAGAGTTACTGTACTCAGTAACATTAAAAATAGTAAATATTTCTTCATTTTGTTTATTCTAATTATTTGAACAAGAAATTAGTCTATCCATATTATGGATAAACAAATAATAATAAAAGGTCAAATAACAGAATATGGAGGTGCACGAAGTCCTACACTCTGGTATAGGAGCGTGGAATGGAGATGCTCGAGATAGTAGTAATCTTTTTGAGTAATCCGAGCAGATATATATGATGATAAATCTAAAACGTTATTAATGGAAAAGAGTATTGCCACAAAGGTTAAATCAGGACTGGCAACGGCATCTATAGTGTGAGGTGTGACGCTGCTGAACTTTGTCACACATAATGATGAACATGAATGATGTTCATTGCTCATACTATTATCAGAAGAATGATGATTATTGGCACATGTACATTCACACTCAGTTAAATCATGCTGAATACATATGTTCTGCTGATGATGGTGATGAGGCATAGAGGAGGCAGTAAGCATTATCATGCATACCATTAAAAGTACATAGCTTATAAAACTCCTTCTTTTCATAGTGCAAAAATATATCTTTTTTACTATATATTACCTCAAATGAATATCTTTTGTATAAATAAATCTAAGTTTATCTAAAACCTTATTGCTTATTAGTATATATAAACAATAAGAGCGAAATATCTTGAAAGATACTTCGCCCTATTATTTATATATAGATTAAATTCTTACCAGATAGATAATCTCTTTTCAGGAGCAACATACATAGGATCAGTATTCTTTATATTGAATGCTTGATACCACTCTTCAATATGAGGAAGAGCTCCGTTAACTCTCCATCTACCAAGAGAGTGAGGATCAGCCTTAGTCTGTAATCTCATCTGCTCTTCACGGATGTTGGCAGCCCATAGTCCTGCATAAGCTATGAAGAAACGCTGTTCAGGTGTAAATCCGTTCTCTGAAGAGAGAGTAGAATTCTTTGTAGCATTCTTGAATGCATTATAAGCAATCTTCAAACCTCCATGGTCTGCAATGTTCTCACCAAGTGTAAGTGCACCGTTAGCTTTTAGTCCGGGTAATACCTCTATATTGTTGAAGTAATCGACCATAACTTTTGTACGTTCGTTAAACTGTTTTGAGTCATTTGCTGTCCACCAATCCTTTAAGTTACCGTTCTTATCGAACTGACGACCCTGATCATCGAATCCGTGAGTCATCTCATGACCAATGACAACGCCAATAGCTCCGTAGTTGAAAGCATCGTCGGCATTCATGTCAAAGAAAGGATACTGAAGTATACCAGCTGGGAAGCATATCTCATTTGTTGTAGGATTATAGTATGCATTGACAGTCTGAGGAGTCATGTACCACTCGTTATTATCAACAGGTTTGTTTGCCTTAGCCAACATATAATCTACAGCGAACTTGCTTGAACGCTTAATATTTGCCCAGTAAGAGTCCTTCTTAATGTTCAGAGATGAATAATCTCTCCATTTATCAGGATAACCAACTTTCACATAGAAAGAGTTGAGTTTATCTATAGCTTTTGCTTTAGTGCTGTCATTCATCCACTCCTGAACCATGATTCTCTCTTTAAGAGATTGCTGAAGGTTCTTAACAAGCTCTACCATTCTCTCTTTTGCTGCAGCTGGGAAATATTTCTCAACATACATCTGTCCTACAGCTTCACCTAAGACATCATTAACTGTACCTACAGCTCTTTTCCAACGAGGAGAATTCTCTTTTTTACCTGATAGAACCTTTCCATAGAAATCAAAGTCCTGTGCAACGAAGTCATCACTAAGATAACTAGATGATTCATTTATAAGGAACCACTGCATATATGCTTTCTGTTTATCAAGTGAAATAGTATTGATGATAGTCTCTACCTTCTTAATAGGAGCAATTTGTCCCACAGAGAGTGCCTTGACATCAACACCTAGGCCCTTAAAGAAATTAGTCCAATCTATACCAGGGAACTCTTTATTCAACTGCTCCATAGTCATATTGTGATAGTTAGCTGCCGGATCTCTAAGTTCCACATTACTAGATGACTTTTTAGCTATAGCTGTCTCAATCTCTAGTACAGACTCCATATTTTTCTTTGCAGTCTCTTTATCAGTTCCTGCAAGTTCGAACATCTTCACAATATGTTCCTTGTACTTATCACGAATATTTTTAGTCGCATCATCATTGTCAATATAATATTCTTTCTGTCCCAAGCCAAGTCCTCCTTGACTAATCTGAAAGAGATTATTCTTGCTGTTCATTATATCTGCATCGACATAATATGAGAAGAATGGGAATATACCAAAGAAGTTAAGTTTAGTAACCATTGGAATGATTTCAGACTTATCTTTAATAGAAGCGATAGCCTGAAGTTCCTGTTGAATTGGTTTTGCTCCATCCTCATTAAGTTTCACACTATCCATAGCAAGGTTGTATACATCAGCTATCTTCTGTGAAACAGTTCCTTCGCTCTGAGGTTTAGAAGCGATTTCAGATATAAGCTCTTTAAGCTGCTTCTTGTTGTTCTCAGCAAGAAGGTCGAATGAGCCAAAACGAGAATATTCAGCTGAAAGAGGGTTAGCTTTCATCCAACCTCCACAAGCATAATTATAGAAATCGGTTCCTCTTGCAACAGTAGTATCCATATTGGCATAATTCAATCCCGATGATACTACATCTTTCTTTGATTGACATCCGCTAGCCATAGCTAGTCCAAATGCAACAATAGGTAAATAATCTTTTGCTTTCATTTTTTTTATCATTAAATATTATTTCTTTAGTTCATCCAACTCAAGAGATGCATTCTCCCAATCTTCAACCACCTTGTCTATCTCCTTCTTTTTTGCTTGATGTTTCTCATATAGCGACATATCAGAAGCACCATCAGGAGTTGCCATCTCTGTCTCAATCTTAGCGACCTCTTCCTCCAGCTCTTCTATCCTCTTCTCACAATCGGCTATGACTTTTTCGACCTTTTTTATCTTCTTATTGAGCTCCTTCTGATTCTCATATGATACTTTATTCTCGCTTACAGGAGTGTTCAGCACTGTTTCATCAGTCCCCTTCTTAGGTGAAGTAGATAGTTGTATTTCATTTAGGTTATCAATATTCTTTTTCTTCAGGAATTCATAAATTCCTCCGATATGTTCCTTGACCTCTCCTCTACCAAATTCATAAACCTTAGTCACAAGGCCATCCAGAAAGTCACGGTCATGGGATACCACGATTACTGTTCCATCAAAATCCTTTATTGCATCCTTAAGTACATCTTTAGAACGAATATCAAGGTGATTTGTTGGCTCATCGAGAATTAAAAGGTTCACAGGTTCAAGAAGGAGTTTTATCATAGCCAGTCGGCTACGCTCACCTCCCGATAGTACTTTAACCTTTTTATCCGAAGCCTCTCCTCCAAACATGAATGCACCGAGGATATCACGTATCTTAAGGCGTATATCACCCACGGCAACGCGGTCTATGGTATCGAAGACTGTAAGATTCTCGTCAAGGAGTTGTGCCTGGTTCTGTGCAAAATATCCTATCTGTACATTATGTCCAATCTTTAGTTTCCCATCATATGGTATCTGGTCCATTATACACTTTACCAGAGTAGATTTTCCTTCACCATTTTTTCCTACAAACGCCACCTTATCTCCTCTCTCTATTGTAAGATTGACATCATGGAATACAACATGCTCACCATATGCTTTTATCACATCCTGACATATGATCGGATAATTTCCTGAACGGATTGCAGTAGGAAATTTTAATCTTAGTGCCGAATTATCTTCTTCATCAATCTCTATAGGGATAATCTTCTCAAGCTGTTTAATACGGCTCTGAACCTGGACAGACTTAGTAGCCTTATATCGGAAGCGTTCTATGAAGTCCTCAGTATCCTGTATCTGTTTCTGCTGATTCTCGTAAGCACGAAGTTGCTGCTCACGTCTCTCTTTGCGAAGTTCTACAAACTGATCATAGTTAACTTTATAATCGTATATGTGTCCGCAGGATATCTCTATGGTCCTGTTAGTAACATTATTAATAAATGCTCTGTCATGGCTTACCAATACCACTGCGCTTGAACTTGTCTTCAGGAAATTTTCAAGCCACTGAATACTCTCTATATCCAAGTGGTTGGTAGGCTCATCAAGAAGCAGTACATCTGGTTGACGAAGCAATAGTTTAGCTAGTTCAATACGCATTCTCCATCCACCACTGAACTCAGATGTGGGACGATCAAAGTCCTCACGATTGAATCCAAGACCAACAAGAGTACGTTCTATTCCAGATTTATAGTTTGTACCGCCCATCATCAGGAAACGGTCATTATCATGAGTGAATCGCTCTATAAGTTTATGATAACTTTCCGACTCATAATCTGTACGTTCTGCAAGCTCATTGTTCATCTTATTTATGCTCTCCTGCAGTTCAAAGATATGTTCAAAGGCTGTCTCAGCCTCCTCCATTACTGTATGGTTATCACTCAGTATCATTACCTGAGGTAGATAGCCTAATGTAACCTCTTTAGGAACAGATACAGTTCCTCCTGTAGGTTGCTGCTTTCCTGCTAAAATCTTAAGCATTGTGGACTTTCCTGCACCATTCTTTCCTACAAGTGCAATTCGGTCACGTTTATTTATTACATATGAAACATCCTCAAAAAGAGGAGTAACTCCAAATTCAACTTTTAAATTATCGACTGAAACCATCGTCTATCTTTTTTTTCCTATATAATTACAAACAAAGGTATAATTTAATACACAAAAAATGTAAATAAAGCTTTGATGAATACCCCTAATTATTAATAAGTTGCAACTATTTATTAAAACGTGTTATAAATGAGCTCAATTTTAATATAATATTTGCTGATAACTAAAAAAGGCATACCTTTGTAATGTGTTTTTCATAGTATTAGATTTAAGGTTAACAAAGATTGGCTGTCTGGGAAGATAGCCTTTTTTTATTCCCTTTTTTTATTTGAATATTTTTTCAATTTCATCCTCTTCAAGTACATGCAAAACAGTCTTACCATCTGGTGTATAGTTTGGTGTTGCCAAAGCAAATAGACCATCTACAAGACTATTCATCTCATCATTGGTCAATACCTGTCCCGGAACAATAGCAGCCGATTTAGCTAGAGTAAGAGCAAGTATATTTTCTACCTCATCTTTTACCTTACACTCCTTTTCTACGGCAGAATTCACCATGTTTTTTACCAACTCAGCAGGATTTAGTCCCTCTATTCCTGATGGAACACCATTAATAGCATAGCTTCCTCCGCCTAGTGGTGTAAGTTCAAATCCAAGAAATGAAAGATCTTCCATTATATTTTCAAGAACAGGAATCTCTGACATAGGGAATTGCACTATTTCAGGGAACAGCATTCCTTGTGAGGCGTGCTGACGATTCTTTATCTGGTTAAGATATCTCTCATAGAGTATACGTATGTGAGCTCTCTGCTGATCTATTATCATAAGGCCTGACTTTACAGATGTAAGTATGAATCTGCCTTTAAATTGATAATGCTGTGTAGAGTTCTCTTGTACGGCATCTGTGAGTCTCTCTGAATGTGTAATCTGAGATGATTGTGTACCGGAAGTTTGACTATCCTCCAGATCAATATCATAAGGTGCTAATTCATCACCATTTGCCTTCTCTAAACCTTCATATAATGATGACCAGTTACGAGTCTCATTAGAATATGAAGATGGCGAATAAGTAGATGCATTAAACGGATTATAATCAGGATTAAATGTAGTTTTAGGAGGCTCTATTCCAGAATAGTAACTTGTATCTATAGCCGGGATGTCGGGCATATCCTCTGTATCAAAATCAATTGAAGGTACAGCATTGAACTTACCCAAAGATTCCTTTACAGCTGCATCGAGTATCTGCCATATTGCAGGTTCATTCTCAAATTTAATCTCTGTCTTTGTAGGATGTATGTTCACATCAATATTTGATGGATCAACCTCAAAATATATAAAGTATGATACCTGTTCACCTGTAGGTATAAGATGTTCGTATGCATCCATGACTGCCTTATGGAAATATGGATGGCGCATATATCTGCCATTAACGAAGAAGAACTGTCTTGCTCCCTTCTTTCTTGCAGATTCCGGTTTACCAATGAAACCGGAAATATTTATCATAGTTGTGTTGACCTCTATAGAGAATAGTTCCTGGTTGATCTTCTTACCGAATACCCCCATTATTCTCTGGCGTAATTGAGTAGCCGGTAGGTTCAACATCTCTGAATCATTGTTATGAAGAGTAAAGTTTATATCAGGATTTACCAAAACAATACGTTCAAATTCATTCAATATATTAGTCAGCTCAGTCTGATTTGATTTCAGGAATTTACGACGTGCTGGTATATTGAAGAATATATTTTTAACGGATACGTTACATCCTTTCTGACAAGGTATAACCTCCTGGCTTTCAAATTTAGAGCCTGAAATAACGAGATGAGTACCTAAGTCATCACCTTCCTGACGTGTCTTCAAGTCAATTTGAGCAACAGCAGCGATAGATGCCAAAGCCTCACCACGAAAGCCCATGGTGTGAAGTGCGAACAGGTCGGAAGCCTCCTTTATCTTTGATGTTGCATGTCTTTCAAAAGATAGTCGTGCATCAGTCTCCGACATTCCCTTTCCATCATCAATAACCTGAATAGAGCTTTTTCCAGCATCTGTTACAATGACATCAATATGTTTAGCCCCAGCATCAATAGAGTTTTCAACAAGTTCTTTTATTACAGAAGCAGGGCGCTGAATAACCTCACCTGCTGCAATCTGATTAGCAACAGAGTCAGGCAAAAGACGTATTATATCACTCATAAGAAATCAAACATTTAAAATTTCCACTCTCCCGTAACAAGGTAGCGAAGAATATAAAGAAGTACAATTATAGCCATTAAAATGGTTCCGAAAGCAAGAGGTTTACGGTTGCTCTCTTTTCTGCGTTTAAGATGTTTTGTCCCTTCAATGAATTTTCCTCTTATATCTTCAGGAGAAAACTCTTTTGGAGGGATCATTCCTAAATCTCTTTTAGCCTGTTCTTCTATTTTATCAAGTTTCTCTTTCCTCTCATCAACATAAATATATTGATGTGAGAAACGGCGCGGTTTTTGTGATTTAAAAAGTCCCATAGTAACTATTTTTTCTTTTTAAACAAATTACGATTAGGCAACGGGACATCACCACGTGTATTCTTCTTAAGTCCCTGCCCTTCTGCCTTAGCTTTCCATTGGAATATATCATTCTTGTCAATAGGGCGAATATAGTCAAACCAAGCAAAAGCATCCAATCTCATCTTATCTTTCGGCAACATCAGCATCGGATATAGAGTACCGGTAGACTTAGGACTCATAGTCATCTTTTTAAGTTTCCTATTCTCAAGATATATCTTCAGGAGACTTGTCTCAGATACATTCATGCCTATGAGTGAGCTATCTTTCTCCGTAGGATAATAGATTGAGTGAACAGAACCAATGACATCCACCATCTTCATATCGCCATCTTTGAAATAGGCTTTCATATCCTTACCCGATACCTGATTATAGTTAACCGAGTCAAGTTTCTCTATAGAGAGTGCCTGATTGTGTATATGAGCCCAATCTATAGTACTGTCATTGAAATATGCCATTATCTGCTCTCCTAGAAGCTGACGGGTTCCGTTCCACAGAATAGGTTCGCCATACATAGTAAGACAGCTGTCTTTTGATGAAAATATAAGTGAGTCGCATACTCCCTGCACATCACTACGGAACATACGCACCTTATGATAAGCTCTTGCCTGACGGAAAAGAGAGTCTGTATCAATATTGTAAGTAAAGAGTTTAAGAGTATCGGCATGCACAAAGAGTGAATCTCCTTGAGAATAGTCCACAGCGACAGCCCTTTTGGTAGCCATAGCATATTTGGTCTTCTCATTGTAGTAACAATAATCACCCTTCAGGAGATTTTTGTTAATAGTATCTTTCATCAACACATTATTGAATGCCTCTCCAAAACCTTTGTTTCTGTCATAATAAAGGCTGTCACCGGTAAGGCTCTTTCCTTCATTAGTAATTACAGAACGATTCAACAGCTGAGCTTGTCCTTTAGCTGTATTATAAAACCCTGACTCAGAATAGATGTGGTTCTTATCACTAATGATATTCGATGGTCCCACAATATTTGCAACCTTGGTAGCTGTGTTATACTTAAGTGTATCCGAAGTAAGAGTAAACTTAGGATTTACCAACTTAACATCGAAATTGAAGACAGACATCTTAGTCTTTGGGCTATACTCACCCCATTCCGATGTAAGGACGTTCTGCTCATCCATCAGGGTACCGCCGTCAAAGAAGTAACCAAGTTCATAGATTCTGTCGTAATTCAAGCTATCGGTAAGAAGTGTGGTCTTTCTGTTTTCCAACTTTACATTATAACGGACTTGCGCAATCTGAGTATTTCCATCATAGTAGAGATAGTCACCATACAATGCCAAGGTATCTCCCTGTTTCATCTTCACTTTATTGAAAGCTTTGAAGGAGTTGTTCTTTTGGAAGAAAAGAGCACTGTCGCAATACATATAGAGGCTGTCATGCTTGAATGCTACATTTCCAACCAATATCTGAGCATCAGGTTCTGCAGAATATGGATCTTTCTTTATTATATCAGAATGAAGCAAGAAAACCTTGCTTTTTGGAGCTTTTGTTGCCCCTTTCTTCACAGGTCTCTGTGCTAGCAGACAAAAGCCAAACAGGCATAAGATACTTAATAATAATATCCTATGCCTGCTTGTATATTTTTTTTCTCGTTTATTATCAAGCATATGCAAAACAATATTTTTTAATTGCTTATCCAGCCTGGATATTTAAAGTCACATTTTTTCCACTTGTCGTTAATACGAACATAAGTATGTTGTTGTTTATCCTTTATCCACTTCTCAATCTTTTCGCTGCTCTTTTTCTCTTGTACAATGCTCTTAAGACGTTGATAGTCCTCACTCATTGTTGCTTTATGACCATTGATTCTGCTCTTCAACTTAACGATAGCACAAACCTCTTTACCTTTACTATTAATCATTGTAAATGGTTTAGAGATTTCACCAATCTGAAGACCTTCAACAGTTTTTGCAATCTCCTGAGACACCTGTGCCAACTGCTGCATCTCGAATTTAGCTGTTCCTGAACCAGGATTTGCCATCAATCCGTGGTTGTTACGTGTATCTTTATCCTGTGACAATACAGCAGCATCATCAAAAGTGAATTTCTGATTACGTATATCATCCGAAATAGAATCTAGGCGAGCCAATGAAGCTTCAATATCTTTCTCCTCAACTTTTGGTTTAAGAAGGATGTGGCGAGTCTTAACTCTATCGCCTCTCTTCTCAATAAGTTGAATAATATGGTAACCAAATTCTGATTCTACAATTTTAGATACTTTCTTAGGATCCTGAAGGTTGAATGCTACATTAGCATATTCAGGAACGAGCTCAGCCTTACCCATAAAAGGTAACTCACCACCATTACGGCGACTTGCCTCATCCTCTGAATAGAGACGAGCCAATAGAGAGAAAGAGATAGTGCCGGCGTTTATCTGGTCAGTATAATCACGTAGAGTCTTCTTAACTCTGTCTATCTCCTCTTGTGGAATCTTTGGTTCTCTAGTTATTATCTGAACTTCAACCTGTGTAGGGATGAATGGTATACTATCCTGTGGAAGATCTTTAAAATAACGTCTTACATCGGAAGGTGTAATTTTTATCTCACCTATAATCTTCTTCTGCATCTCCTGAACTGTAAGTCCGTCTCTGATATTCTCACGGAGCATTTCACGAATCTGTGAAGATGTCTTATTATAGTATTCTTCAACTTTTTCCTTTGAACCAATCTGGTCTATTAACCAGTTAGAACGTTGGTCAACTTGGTTTATTACTTGCTGTTCTGAGACTTCAATACTATCAATTGCAGCCTGATGAAGAAATAATTTCTGAATTGCCAATTGTTCTGGTATAATACAGTATGGATCACCATCGAATTTTTTGCCCTCGTATTGAGCATTCAGTCTCTCACTTTCAACATCTGATTTAAGAATAGCTTCATCTCCAACTACCCAAACTACCTCATCAATCACATTGTCTTGAGCTTGTGTCGTAACGGAGGCAAACAGTAAAAAGAATAAGGAACAAACCTTTATATTTCTGAATTTATTCATTTGAATATAAATATATCTTATATTTTTGGTATAACTCTCTAAAAATGAAATAACGAACGAAGATAATGGAATAATTAATTACTTCCACTATTATTAACGGTTTTTAAAACGTCATGATCTATTTCCACCTTATATTTCTCTACCAAGTCCTGATTTTTTAACATCAAACGGCTGCTTATAAGATCGGACTTCACTATATCACGTATATCGGAATAGCTATCAGGTTTCTTTTTTAGCTTCTTACCCATCTTAAAAGAGTAAGGCAAGGACTGAGGAGCTGTTACATCTCCATCCTTTACTTCAAAGACCAACTTATCAACAAACTTATTATCACCTTTTTTAAAGATACCGGTTTCCATATTTATCATCTTCACCTTATCGTTACCGGTCAAATTATCCAATGCTTTCTGCCAGTTGGCAAAATCATAATCCTTTAGATATTTTTTTACAACCTTAGCCATTTTCTTTGATGAACAATGAATCACTGCACCCTTAAATCTTGGCTCGTCATAACGATAAATTGATGAATTTTTATTGAAATACTCCTTAAGATCGGATTCACTTATCTCCTCAGATGCTGTGTCGTTCTCTGCAGCAAGTTTGTAAAGTAGTTCCGATTTTAGAGCATCTATATCCAGGTTTTCAGGCAATCTTTTCTTATCAATATCCGAAAGATATCTCACAGAGTTTCTGTCAACCACTTCAACAGGAAGAGATTCTGACTGTTCATGAACTTTTATTATAATATAGCCTGATGGAGTCAATACTGGAGGTAATATATCACCTGATTTGGCCTTATCTATCATAGGTAACACCTCTAGTGGCAATAAACTCTTCCTATTCCACCGCGGAACTAGCTCATCCTTTCTATCAGAACAGCTTATTGATAATGCATCAAAGTCAGCGCCTCTGTTTAATGCATTATAAATAGAATCAGAACTAGCTTTCTGCTTATCGATAAATTGCTTTGAACTATTTTGAGGAATATATTTCTCTATTAATTGAAGTTTAACCCAGCGGTTATCAGCAAATCGGTTGTTTGCATCCTGCTTAACAAGAGAGTTTTTATACTTATCTATAAGTTGAGATTTTAATTTCTCACCTTGATAATTAGCAAGAAGAATCTTAAATGAAGTAAGAGTATCTACCCCTCTCTGCTGAAGATCCATAATACGTATCTTACGCAAAATGAAATTAGGAAGGAACTCGTCAACAGAAATAGATTGGCTATTGCTATATTCCTTTATAAACTCGCTTTTGTATACCGGACTGCCCCCTATTTTCATTACAATATCTCCTTGTGCCTGTGCTATATGCACAGATACAAGAAGATATGTTATTATTGTTACTAATAGACGATACATCTATTAATTATTTGGGCGGCTGTAATTTGGAGCCTCACTTGTGATAGCCACATCGTGTGGGTGACTCTCCAATACTCCCGCATTTGTTATACGAGTAAATTTAGCATTATGAAGTTCAACGATATTGGAAGCTCCACAATATCCCATACCTGAGCGAAGACCACCAACAAGCTGATATATTACTTCATAAAGTGTTCCTCTATAAGGTACACGTGCTGCGATACCCTCTGGAACAAGTTTCTTAACATCTGTAGTAGTGCTTTGGAAATATCTGTCTTTAGAACCATTCTCCATAGCCTCTAAAGAGCCCATACCTCTATATGACTTGAACTTACGTCCGTTGAATATTATAGTATCACCTGGAGATTCCTCTGTACCAGCTACAAGAGAACCGATCATAACACTGTATCCACCGGCAGCTAAGGCCTTAACAACATCTCCTGAGTAACGAAGTCCACCATCTGCAATAAGAGGTACACCTGTTCCTTCAAGTGCTTTTGCAACATCATATACAGCTGAAAGTTGTGGAACACCCACACCTGCAACAACACGAGTTGTACAGATAGAACCAGGGCCGATACCTACTTTTACTGCATCTGCTCCAGCTTCAACCAAAGCTTTAGCAGCAGCTCCTGTAGCTATATTACCTACAACGATATCTATTCCAGGGAACATTTTCTTAGCCTCTTTCAACTTTTCAATAACAGATTTTGAATGGCCATGAGCTGTATCAATAACTATAGCATCTGCACCAGCCTCAACCAATGCCTTCATTCTGTCGAAAGTATCGTTTGTAACACCAACACCTGCAGCAACGCGCAATCTTCCTTTGCTATCTTTGCAAGCCATAGGTTTATCCTTAGCTTTTGTTATATCTTTATATGTTATAAGACCAATGAGTTTGTTATTCTTATCAACAACAGGAAGTTTCTCGATTTTGTTCTGCTGAAGTATATCTGCAGCAGCCTCCAAGTCAGTTGCCTGATTAGTTGTTATTATATTCTCTTTAGTCATTACATCGTCGATACGTTTCTCCATAATTTTTTCAAAACGTAAGTCACGATTAGTAACGATACCAACAAGATGGTTTTCATCATCGACAACAGGTATACCACCAATTCTATATTCAGCCATCAAAGCAAGAGCATCAGCTACAGAAGAGCCACGTTTGATAGTAACAGGATCATAAATCATACCATTTTCGGCACGTTTTACTATCGCTACCTGTCTTGCCTGTTCCTCTATTGACATATTCTTATGGATAACACCAATACCACCTTCACGAGCTATGGCAATGGCCATTTTTGACTCGGTAACAGTATCCATAGCAGCTGTCACAAAAGGAATTTTCAACTCAATGTTGCGTGAGAACTTAGTCGAGAGTTCGACTGTTTTAGGTAATACTTCTGAATAGGCAGGGATTAAAAGTACGTCATCGTAAGTTAATCCGTCCATAACTACTTTATCGGCAATAAATGACATAAGGGATATGCTTTATATTTTTATTGCGTGCAAATATACATATTTTATTCATATGTTTTGTTGAATATTATGAGTTTTATTATGAAGACAACAAAAAAACCGAGTGTTATTTAAAACTACAATTTGTTTTAAATAACACCCGGAACAGCTATTCAATATATATAAGTATATTAGTTTGCCATTTCAGAAATGAACTTGATTCTTACAAGTCTTATTTCATCTTCAGAATAGTCATCACCTAACTCCTCGATAGCATCTTCTATCTTGTCGGTAGTAGATTCCTTGAAGTAGCTGTATATATCCTGCAAATGATCATCGTCCATTATCTCAACGAGGAAATAGTCAATATTCAGTTTTGTTCCAGAAAATACTATTGCCTCAACCTCATCTAGAAGTTCTCCGAATTCAAGACCTTTAGATACAGCGATATCATCAAGAGCAACCTTACGGTCTATACTTTGAATTATAGAGACTTTGAGCTTTGATTTGTTAGCTACAGTCCTTACTCTCAAGTCTTCAGGACGTTCAATCTCATTCTCTTCGCAGTGAACCTTTATCAGTTCGCAAAACTCCTTGCCATATCTTTTAGCTTTACCGGCTCCCACTCCAGGAATATTCTGCAACTCATCCAGTGTGACAGGATATATAGTTGCCATAGCCTCGAGCGATGGGTCTTGGAAAATAACATAAGGCGGAACATCTAACTTCTTAGACAACTTCTTTCGA
>Ga0172378_10001381_pt1 | contig 22368 bp, 16 predicted proteins | sample GrowelOW332metaG_FD_119755 | JGI IMG/M metagenome (GOLD analysis project Ga0172378, IMG submission 119755) | Groundwater microbial communities from an aquifer near a municipal landfill in Southern Ontario, Canada - Pumphouse #3_1 metaG | ecosystem: Environmental > Aquatic > Deep subsurface >... | reverse complement strand
GGGCAATTGTCTTCCAAACTTAATCCTAAGAATTTACTAAATGATATCCTATCATTTACTTGGTCTTTTGATAAGTTGATCTATCTCCTCCCAATTTATTATTGAATTGGTTTAATTGAAGAATACTTATTTGACTTTTCTTTTTAACAACCTGTTTGCTAGTCTTTAATGTTGATTTTTACCTTGCAACGGTCTTGCTGAATCAAAGATTCAAGAATTTAATATCAAGACTTAGTAAATTTATTCTTAGTATTGAGTTGTTTTTATTAGATTGTATTTTGAGTTAATTTGATAAAATGGCAGTATCCTAAAAGTTCTGTTTATTTACTTATTTCTTTAAACGAAAATACCTGAACATCAATTAATATAAATCATATTTGTTATTTTTATATATTTTTATTTGTATCTTTCAATAAAATATTGTATTATTGAGCCCTCAAGTCTAAGCTTCTGATTGGTATGGCTTTGAGGTTTTAAAAGCATATTGGAATAATTAAATATATTTATAAACTTAGGACTTTAACTTTTTTTTAGAGTTCTCTTAAATAGAGGGATTACATTATGAATGAAACCCAATCCGATAATTGCTGTGATAAACAGGGTATAAGTAAATTAGAGCAGATTGATAATGCGATTGATTTGTATGGTGCTAAACCAAGCAATTTAATCCAAATTCTTCATATTTCTCAACAAATTTATGGCTATCTGCCTCTTGAGATTCAACAATTTATTGCCACAAAAATGAAGATGCCTGTTAGTGAGGTATCTGGCGTTGTATCTTTCTATTCCTTTTTTTCTACTAAACCAAGAGGAGAACATACTATTTTAATATGTATGGGAACAGCTTGTTATGTTAGGGGAGGGAAGAAATTGGTTGATGAGTTAAAAAAACAACTTTCAATTGAGGTTGGCCAAACCACTTCTGATGGGAAGTTTAGTTTAGAAATTGCTCGTTGTATTGGAGCTTGTGGATTAGCTCCTGCAATGATGATTGACAATACGGTTTATAAGTCAGTTAATCCTAATAGACTGAAATCAATCTTGGCTAAATATTAAATTGGAGGAATAAATTATGAATAAAATTACTAAAATTGATCAGTTAGAGAATATAAAGAATAGGTATTTGGCTGAATATGGTAAATATAAATATAATGTCTTAGTTTGTGGAGGTGGAGGTTGTGTTTCTTCTAACTGTCAGGAGATTGATGATGCAATTAGAAATGAACTAACAATTTTAGGTCTTAATGAAGAAATCAATGTTATTCAAACGGGCTGTATGGGTATTTGTGCAGAGGGGCCTGTTGCACTTATACTCCCTCAAAGAATTTTCTATACGCGTTTAAACCCTATTAAGGCAAAAGATATTGTTAATCGTCATTTAGTTAACGATGAAATATGTAATGAATATACTTTTTTTGATAAATCACTCCAACGTTATGTTCCATGCATAGATGATATAGAATTTTTTAAACTTCAAACTAAGATTGTTTTAGAAAACTGTGGCTTAATTGAATTTAATAATATTGATGCCTATATTGCAAAAGATGGATATTTTGCAGCGTTTCAATCAATAATAAATCAAGATCAAGAAAAGGTTATTGAAGAGGTTGAGAAATCAGGTCTTAGAGGAAGGGGAGGAGCAGGTTTCTTGACGGGGATTAAACTCAGAAGCGGATCTATGCAAAAGAGTGATATTAAGTTTATGGTGTGTAATGCAGATGAGGGAGATCCTGGTGCTTTTATGGATAGAAGTGTGATTGAGGGAGATCCTAATTCGGTAATTGAGGGAATGATATTATCTGCTTTTGCAATAGGAGCCTCACAAGGTTATGTTTATATTAGGGCTGAATATCCAATTGCGATAGATAGATTGAAAGAAGCAATAAATCAAGCAAGAGAATATGGCATATTGGGAGAAAACCTATTTGGAACAAAATTTAGCTTTGATTTAGATATAAGAATAGGTGCTGGTGCTTTTGTTTGTGGAGAAGAAACAGCTCTCTTAGCTTCAATTGAAGGAAGACGAGGGGAGCCAAGACAAAAACCTCCATTTCCGTTCCAAGAAGGTTTATTTAAACATCCAACAATAATAAATAATGTAGAAACCTTAGCCAATATTCCAAAAATAATTAGAAAAGGAGGATTATGGTACTCTGGATTTGGACTCCCAAATGCAACAGGAACAAAAGTTTTTACATTGGCAGGAGATGTAGTAAATACAGGATTAATTGAAATTCCTATTGGTACAACCATAGGAAGTATAATTTATAGTATTGGAGGGGGTATTCCTAATAAGAAACAATTTAAAGCCGCTCAAATTGGAGGTCCTTCAGGAGGTTGTGTTACAAAAGAAAACCTTAACACTCCAGCCGACTATGAGTCACTTAACAAAATAGGTGCCATTATGGGTTCTGGTGGATTGATTATTATGAATGAAGATGCCTGTATGGTGGATACTGCGAGGTTCTTTATGGACTTTATTTGCGATGAATCTTGTGGGAAATGTTTGGCATGCAGAGTTGGAACTAAAAGGATGTTAGAAATACTTGAAAGAATAACTCAAGGAGATGGGGAAAAAGGAGATATTGAACTTTTGGAAGAAATAGGAGAAACCATAAAACTAACTGCAATGTGTGGATTAGGACAAACAGCTCCTAACCCAATTCTCTCCACCATAAGGTTTTTTAGAGAAGAATATGAAGAGCATATTAATAAAAAATACTGTAGAGCTGGAGTATGTTCAGCTATGTTTACTTCCCCATGTGAAAATACTTGTCCTGCAAATGTCAATATATCAGGATATGTATCGTTGATATCATTAGGAAGATTCCAAGATGCCTATAATTTAATTATGCAAGAAAACCCTTTTCCTGCCGTATGTGGAAGAATATGTACTCGACCTTGCGAATCGAAATGTAGGAGAGGATCAGTAGATGAAGCAGTGGCAATAAGAGACCTGAAACGATTTGTTACTGATTATGCTTTCAAAAATGAACTTCCATGGAAGATGCAGATGACATTTCCAAAGAAAAAAGATAAGAGAATAGCTATAATAGGAGCTGGAGCATCAGGATTAACATGTGCTCACTACTTAGTAAATATTGGTTATGATGTAGATGTGTATGAGTCTGAATCAAAACCAGGAGGTGTATTAGCTTATGGGATTCCTGAATATCGATTGCCAAAACATATTCTCCAACACGAAATTAACCTAATTGAAAAAGAAGGTGTAAAGATACATCTTAATACAGAAATTGGAAAAGATATAAGTTTCAAGCATCTGATTGATAATAATCAAGCAGTATATGTTTCGACTGGCACTCAATTTCCACAAAAAATAAATATAAATGGAGAACATCTGGAAGGTGTAATACATGGAATAACATTCCTAAAACAAATCCATTTAGACCCTGATTTCAAACTCCATGGCGTAGTAGCAGTTATTGGTGGAGGTAATACAGCAATAGATTCAGCCCGAACAGCACTTAGAATTGGAGCAGAGAAAGTAATAGTCCTATACAGAAGAACCATAAATCAGATGCCAGCCTATTATGAAGAAATAGTTGAGGCTTTAGAAGAGGGTATAGAAATTATGGAATTAACAGCCCCAGTTCAATTTATGGAGAATGAAAATAATAGAGTAAAATCCATTGAATGTATAAGAATGGAATTATCTGACTTTGATTCATCAGGAAGAAGAAAATCTGTTGAAGTAATGGGTTCAAATTTTCTTTTAGATATCGATTTTGTTATCCCTGCCGTAAGTCAATATGCAGACTTACCATTTATAGGTAAAAATGAAATTGGACAAACAAAATGGGGGACATTTGTAATTGATACAGAAACTATGATGACCACTATGCAAGGAGTATTTGCAGGAGGAGATATTGTTAGAGGACCTGAAGATGTTATTAATGCTATTGCTGATGGTAAGAAAGCAGCATCGTCAATAGATTTATATTTAGGAGGGAATGGAATATTAAACAAAGGACAAGATATTGAAATCCCTTCAGTTTATGATGATGACGAAATTGTTAACCATAAGCAATTTGAAAAAGATATGTTGCCTCCAAATCAAAGAAAGAATACGTTTGATGAGGTTGTAATAGGTTTTCATAAATTAAATGCAATAGCAGAGTCAATGCGTTGTTTACACTGTGAAAGGAGATAAATAAGATGGTAAATTTAATAATTAATAATAAGAATATAGTAACATCTGAGGATAGTACGATATTAAAGGCAGCAAAGGATAATGGAATTATGATACCTAATCTATGCTATTTGGAGGGTGTTCATGAATTTGGTTCTTGTAGGATTTGTTCTGTTGAGGTTGTTGGAGCTAAAACCTTAATGGTTGCCTGTATGACAAAGGTTAAAGAAGGAATGGTTGTTTTTACCCATAGCTCAAAAGTTATTAAGGCAAGAAAAGTTCTTTATGAGCTAATGCTTTCAGACCATGCAAAGGCTTGTTTGAGTTGTAATCGTAACCTAAGTTGTGAGCTTCAAAAATTAGGAGAAACCTTAGGTATTGAGGGAAATAGATTTGAAACTACATCTTGCAGAACACAGATAGATAAGTCTGTATCTATAACAAGGGACTTATCCAAATGTATTCTCTGTCGTAGATGTATAACTATTTGTAATGAGGTTCAGGGGGTAGGAATATTAAATGCTCAAAACAGAGGATTTAATACTCTTATTTCTCCTGCAATGGATCTTCCAATTGGAGATGTAAAATGCACTTATTGTGGTCAATGTACTGTAGTTTGTCCAACAGGAGCCTTAAAAGAAACAGATTCTACTGAAGAGGTCTGGGAAGCAATAAATGATCCAAATAGAAGAGTAGTATTCCAAACAGCACCTGCAGTGAGAGTGGCTCTTGGAGAATTATTTGGCTATCCAGTCGGCACATCGGTAACAGGGAAAATGGCTGCAGCAATTAGAGCTTTAGGGGTTGATGATGTTTTTGACACCGACTGGGGAGCAGATCTGACCATTATGGAAGAAGGAATGGAATTATTGCAGAGGTTAACAGATTATGTATCTGATAAAAAAACAGTATTACCAATGATAACAAGTTGTTCTCCAGGCTGGATTAAGTATCTTGAAAGCTATTATCCAGAGCAAATACCAAATCTTTCAACTTGCAAATCTCCACATATGATGCTTGGTGCTCTTGCAAAATCATTTTATGCAGAGTCGAAAGGCTTGGACGCTAAAAAAATGTTTGTAGTTTCTGTAATGCCTTGTACTGCAAAGAAGTTTGAATGTGTAAGAGATGAAATGCAAAACGACGGAATGATGAATGTTGATGCAGTTCTTACTACAAGAGAGCTTGGGACGATTATTAAACAGGCTGGTATTGATTTTGTTAATCTCCCAGATGAAAAATTTGATGAGCCAATGGGATTCTCAACTGGTGCTGCCGATATTTTTGGACTAACAGGAGGAGTTATGGAAGCTGCCCTAAGAACTGTTTATGCTATTTTAATGGGGAAAAATCTACCATTTGAGAATCTTCATATTGATCCAATAGTTGGACTAGATAAAATTAAGGAAGCAACAATTAAACTTGAAGGAGTCCTTCCTCAATATAAGCAATTTGAAGGTATAGAACTTAGGGTTGCAGTTACAAGTGGGCTCTCTGGAGCAAAAATATTAACTGAGCAAATTAAAAATGGAATATCTCCTTATCATTTTATTGAAGTTATGGGTTGTCCTAGCGGATGTATTTGTGGAGGAGGTCAACCAAGAAGTCATGACCCAGAACTTAGAGAGAAGAGGATGAGTATTTTATATAAGGAAGATGAAAATAAACCCCTACGTCAATCTCATGAAAACCCTTCAATAAAAAGGTTTTATGATATGTGGGGATCTCCCAGTTCTTTTAAATCTCACGAATACCTCCATACTCACTATATTGATAGGAGTAAAGAAAACAACTAAATATTATTATAATTTACAATAATACAATCTAATAGGGGGTGTTTAGGGTTAGGCTTCTAGCTTAGAATATCTCTCTTTTAAGTAGTTTTAGATAATTTTTAGAGGAATTAATATTATTTTATTGTAATTTTGCATCTTGTAATTTTATCTACATAAAGTTTAAGATATTATGTCAACTATTATTTTCTCAATCTTGGTTTTAGTTTTAACCGCAACCTTAGCAGCTATAATCCTTTATTTTGTTGCGCAAAAGTTTAAAGTAATTGAAGACCCTCGAATCGACTCCCTAACGGATATGTTACCTGGAGCAAATTGTGGTGGGTGTGGTTATGCAGGCTGTCGTTCGCTTGCTGAAAACATTGTAAAAAACAATTCTCTTGAAGGGATGCGATGTCCTGTTGGAGGAAACCAAGTCATGGAAGATATTGCAAAATTCATGGGCTTGGAACCAGAAGAGTCTGCTCCTCAAATTGCAGTAATTCGTTGTAATGGCGGAGCAATTAATACAACATCAAAAATTAAATACGAAGGTGTGCAAGATTGTTTATATGCTCATCTAAACATGGCATCAGAAGGCGGTTGTCCTAATGCATGTTTGGGATTAGGGAGCTGCGTAGCTGTTTGTGCTTTCGATGCCATTAAGATTGATCCCGAAACGAAGTTGCCAGTGGTGGATGAAGAGAAATGTGTTGCTTGTGGTGCTTGTGTGAAGGTATGCCCAAGAAATGTAATAGAATTAAGAAATAAAGGAATAAAAAATAGAAGAGTATTTGTAAGTTGTGTAAACACAGAGAAAGGTGGAGTTGCAAAGAAAAATTGTAGTGTAAGTTGTATTGGTTGTGGTAAATGTGTAAAGGAATGTCCTTTTGATGCAATAACTCTAAACAATAACCTTGCATATATTGATTATAAAAAATGTAAGCTTTGTCGTAAATGTGTTGAGGTATGTCCAACAGGATCTATTCATGAGATAAACTTCCCTCCAAGGAAAGAAAAAGCAAGTGTTGAGGCTTAAAGCAAAATCAAAGTAATTAACAAAACTATCCAAGCAATGAAAACATTCCGTAGGGGTGGAGCTCACCCAGAAGAAAATAAGTTAACTAATGATTGTTCAATTGAAGTTTTTCCATTGCCAAAACAGGGAATTGTATTTGTTTCCCAACATTTGGGAGCACCAGCAACACTTGTGGTTCAAAAAGGTGATAGGTTAAAAACAGGACAACTGATTGCAAAGGCAGAACAATTTATTTGTGCTAACACGCATTCTCCATATACTGGAACAGTATCCAAAATTGATTTTGCAACCGATTTCACAGGCTATAAGAAACAAGCAGTTTATATTGATGTGGAAGAAGATGAATGGGAGGAAGGGATTGATACTTCAAAAGAAATTATTAGTGATATTAAGCTTGATTCAAAAGAGATTATTGAGAAGATAAAGGAAATGGGTATTGTGGGTTTAGGTGGAGCAGCCTTTCCAACTCATATTAAATATATGGTTCCTCCAGGAAAGAAAGCTGAATATTTAATAATTAATGCAGCTGAATGTGAGCCTTACCTAACATCCGATTATAGATTAATGACCGAACTTGCTGATGAAGCTTTAATTGGGATTGAAATAATGAAAAGGGCATTAGGTGTTGAGAAAGCCTTAGTTGGAATTGAGGAAAATAAGCCTTCAGCTATTTCGCGAATGAGAGAATTGGCTAAGGGTTTTGTTGGAATTGAAATAGTGCCATTAAAAACAAAATATCCTCAGGGTGCAGAAAAACAGCTAATATATGCATTAACAAAAAGAGAGGTTCCAAGCGGAAAGCTACCTATTGAGGTAGGTTGTGTTGTAAATAATATTGGTACAGCTCAAGCTATATATAAAGCTGTTCAAAAGAATAAACCTCTAATTGAAAATATATTAACTCTAACAGGAAAGAATCTTAAACAAGGGAAAAACTTATTAGTTAGGATAGGAACTCCAATGCAATCAATAATAGATGCCTTTGGAGGACTTCCACACGACACTGGTAAGGTTATAAGTGGAGGACCAATGATGGGAAAAGCAATTTCTGACCTTTCGGCTCCAACAGTCAAAACAACTTCTGCAATTTTATTTATGTCAGATAAGGAATCTTCTCGTAAGGAAGAAACTAATTGTTTGCGTTGTGGTAAATGTATAACTGTTTGTCCTATGGGATTAGAACCAATACGTATTGCTCAATTAGCAGAAAACCGTCTTTGGGAAGATGCAGAAAAAGCATTTGCTATGGATTGCATAGAATGTGGAACTTGTCTTTATACCTGTCCAGCAGGACGACCACTTCTTGATATGCTTCGTTTATCTAAAACAAATATTGCAGAACTAAGACGCCAAAGAGCACAAAAATAATCGATTTATGAAAGCTAATAAGATAATATTATTCATGGCCTTAGTTTTTTCTTGGACAGTAGTTTCTGCACAAGAAATAGGGAGAGAATTATATATCGATAAGGTAAATGATTATATGATTTCTTATCCTGATGATTGGTCTTTGGAAGAGGGTCAGGAAGGAGAGATAACTCTATATCCACCTTTTGGAGAAGAATATTCAGAAGATGAAATAGACTCAGAGAGTGATGATGAAATTATTGAAGAGAAACTTCAAATTATTCCAAGTCGTTGGGACGAGGGAAGCTTAGAGGAATATATTGATGTAAACTTTCATTCAATAGACTGGTCTGAGTTTTTTGTTGATTTTCGTATTGATAAACAAGGAGATGAAAAGATTAATGAGAAAGAAGCTATTTGGTTCCTTACAAAATACTATATTGGAGACACGCCTTGCGTTAGTTATTTCTATTTCATTAAGATGTTTAATAAGGTTGTATCCTTCACTTCCTTTTGCAAGGAAGAGGATTTTGAATTAGATTATAAGATAAAATATTTAGAAATCATACGTTCCACAAGGTCTTATTTAGAGACAAAGAGATAGAACAATAATATATAAATAAACTTTTTAGAATATGTCATTACTAACTGTTTCGGGCTCACCTCACATTCAGAGCAAACAAACCACAAAAAGCATAATGTGGACTGTTGTAATAGCCCTTTTACCTGCATTTTTGGTAGGAGTATATTATTTTGGATTACCAGCACTAATAGTAACATTAACCTCAGTTCTGTTTTGTGTGTTATTTGAATGGCTTATTCAGAAATACTTACTTAAAGTTAAACCTACAATTAATGATGGCTCAGCCGTTATAACTGGTATTCTTCTTGCTTTCAATCTTCCGGCAAGTGTTCCTCTATGGATTCTTGCAATAGGAGCTTTGGTTGCAATAGGAGTTGCGAAGATGTCTTATGGAGGATTAGGGAAAAACCCATTCAATCCAGCTCTTGTTGGTCGTGTATTTCTTTTTATATCCTTCCCCTCTAAGGTTGCAATGTCAGATTGGCCACTACCAAAAGCATTGTTTTCAAATAGCCTTACCGATGCAGTAACTGGTCCAACACCTCTACTAGCACTAAAGAATGGTCAAGCTGTTGATCTATGGAATATGTTTATTGGTAATATAGGAGGATCATTGGGTGAAGTTTCTGCCCTAGCTCTTATTATAGGAGGTCTTATATTACTATTTAGAAAAGTAATCACTTGGCATATACCAGTATCTTTCCTTCTTAGTGCAGGAATATTTGCTCTAATTCTTTGGTTAATTGACCCAAGTCAATATCTTAATCCAGCTTATCATCTATTAGCAGGAGGTATGATGTTAGGAGCAATATTTATGGCAACAGATATGGTAACCTCACCCATAACTTATAAAGGACAATTAGTTTTTGGTATAGGTTGTGGAGTACTAACAATAATATTCCGAAATTTTGGACCTATGCCTGAGGGAGTGTCGTTTGCAATTCTTATTATGAATGCAGTAACTCCTCTTATCAACAAAGGATTCAAACCAAAACCTTTTGGCTACTAAAACTAATTTTAAAGCAAGAAAAAATATGGCAAAATTAGAATCGTCTTTAAAAAATATGATATTATCTTTAGGTATAATATCTCTTATCTCTTCTGCACTTTTAGCAGGAGTTTTCACAGTGACCAAAGATCCAATTGAACTGGCTAAAAGCAAAAAGCAAGCAGATGCAATAAAGGACGTTCTGCCAAATAAAAACTCAAAGGTTGGTCAAGCAGTTGAAATAAAACTTGAGGGAAAAGAAACCCCATTTATTATATATCCAGCAGAAGATAATGGAGAATTAGTTGGAGCAGCAATCCAAACTTATTCTAATGATGGTTATGCGGGCAAAATTGAAATTATGGTAGGAGTTAATAAAGACGGAGAAATTTCAAATTACACAATCCTATCTTCAAGTGAAACACCGGGCTTAGGTTCAAAAATAGGAGAGTGGTTTAAATCTTCCAAAGCCAACCAAACTATTATAGGAAAAAATCCAGATAAGGTAAATTTCACAGTTAGTAAGGACAAAGGAGATATTGATGCAATCACTGCTTCAACAATATCTTCAAGAGCCTTTCTTTCATCAATAAGAGATGCTTACGAAGCTTACAAAATATACCAAGAACAACAAAACAAAAATAGCCATGAATAAGTTAAGTATATTATCAAAGGGAATAATAAAAGAAAATCCAATATTTGTACTTTTAGTTGGAATGTGTCCAACACTTGGAACAACAACCTCTGCAATCAATGGCTTAGGAATGGGACTATCAACAGCATTTGTATTAATTTGCTCCAATATTGTAATATCTGCTATCAAAAGTTATATCCCCGACAAAGTAAGAATACCAGCATTTATTGTTGTTATAGCATCATTTGTAACTATTCTACAATTATCCATGCAAGCATACGTTCCCTCATTATACGTAAGCTTAGGGATATACATTCCACTTATTGTTGTAAACTGTCTAATTCTTGCAAGAGCAGAAGCCTTTGCTAATAAGAATACAGTAATGGATTCTATGTTTGATGGAATTGGTATGGGATTAGGTTTCACACTAGCCCTAACCATTCTTGGATCAGTGAGAGAAATTCTAGGGTCAGGTTCAATTTTCAATTTCAAATTTATTGGAGATAACGATGGCATATTAATATTCGTATTAGCACCAGGTGCATTCATAGCCCTTGGTTACTTAATAGCAATAATAAACAAACTACAAGCTAAGAAAGCTAATTAATTCGTTATAAAAATATTTCAAAACGAAGATTCATGATTCTGAATTAAGCCCGTTGTAAAATCCAACGCACTCTTTAAATAAGTTTTTATGTATCTTTGATGGCAGATTAGTGCTCTGAGTTTAGATCTATACTTTCCCGTTTTACACAAAATATTGTACAGTCCCGACCAGTAAGTACAAAATGGAGGAAAACTTGGACAGTTTAGAGCATCACCATATCTATATCCCCAGGTCATATAGAAAACAACCTTAGATTGGGGGCTGTTGAGCTTTATTATGCTGTCAAGTTTTTTTGCATAGGAATAGACTTCGGGGAAGAATTGATCATCAGGAAAAGCCACCTCTTGACTTTGTCCTTGTATTACTATAAAGTCGAAATTTCCTGTTTGAATTTTTTGTAATAACCCTGAACTTGAAATACTGTTCCAATGGGTCATAAATCTTGCTCCCCCCATAGTATGAGTTTCATAATCGAGAGTTTTTCCCATTGATGTTGATAAGCTTGAAATCATTGAAGGAAGGTTGTTTACTTCGGTATAGCTATTCCCAATAAATAATACTCTTTTGTTTTGAGCATTAAGGCTTAATAGACAAGAAAGTGAAAGAAAAAAATATATAATATATTTCTTCATATTTTATTAATGTAAAAAAGATAAGGTAGAAGAATACTCTCCCACCTTATCTGTGAATTTAATATTATAAGTATGGAAAGTATTATTGGATTACTTGGATTTGCTTTCTTCCAACTATTCTTTTTCCATCTCTTAAAACCAATATATATGCTCCACTTTCTAATGTTGAAACATTTATCTTAGTTTTCGAGTTTATATCTGATTTAAAATAAACCATTTTTCCTAATAGATTAACTATTTGCATATCTATTGTTTTGCCTGACTCAAGATTTACATCCAAAGTAAATTCTCCATTAACAGGATTTGGATATAGGTTAAAATTAATTAGGTCTTTGTCAATATCATTAATTCCAACTTCATCTACATAAACGCTAACTGGAGTTGTTGTTTTTGTTGGACAAGCTCCATTTCTTACTCTTACCCTATACTGATAAATACCTTCCGCATCAAGGATTTGAGAAAAGCTTGTTGCATTGCCTACATCAATAACTGCCCATTGTTCATTACCATCTTTTCTTTGCCACAAAACAACATCTCCAACATTATTTGTTAGGGTTATTGCTCCTGTTGTGCCATTTTCAATTATTGAGTCATTTTCAATTGCAACTTCTCCTGCAACAGTCATTGGAACTATTGGAACATATTTAGATTGTGATGTATCCGATTTTTCTGCAGAAATAGCTACTCTCTTATAATATGTTGGAACAGTCATTTGAGATGGAGTGTAATCTCTATTAATTCCTGCATTTTGTGTAATTATCCAATTAACGCCATCATTACTTTCTAACCAACGATATGTGAATGATCCGCTTCCTCCCTGAGGGTCTGTTCCAATTAATGTTGGCATTTCCCCAGTTTCACAAGCAGCAAAATTACTATCAATTATTGCATTATTTGTTATAGGATCAGATATTGTTATAAATGTGATTTGTTCACCATAACTTACACCATTTGCATTAATACCATAAGCGCGACAATAATATCTTGTCCCAGGATTAAGGTTAGTTAGTGTGAAGTTGAATGTTGGTGTTTGTCCTGTTACAACAATTTTCATGTCTGCAACTCTTGGATAAGGATTAGTGTTAATGGCAAATCCCTTTTCAATTATTGTAGCATCACCTAATACGGATGCAGATGCTGAACCAGATAAATCTACAGATGTTTGAGTTATTTGATCTACTCCTATAGTGTTAATAGTTACTCCATAATCAGCTCCTCCATTAGTTTTGAAAGTTATATTTTTATTTGGGAGCCTTTGTATTTGAGTAATTGAAACATTTGAAGGTGAGCTGTCCCATGAAAGCAGGTTTGATGTTGTTTGGTCAGTAAGGGAAGTAATATTGCTTGAACCTGGGTAGAACATATTTGACATACTAGAGTAATTCCATGAATTGCTTGATTGTATCCCATTATAGATTCCATCAGCACTCATTATTTTAACTGAATTTCTATTTGGATAACAATTTAAACAATTGCTTCCCCACCCAAGTGCATTAGTTGACTCATCAACATGGATTGCAAGTAATCCACTTGTAACTCCAGTTGTGTTAATATAATATTGCATTGCATCTACTTTACCATTCCAACCTGTATAATCTTTATTTTCAATCAAAAAATATTCTCCATTGATTGGTGTATTTATTTGGAAGACTAAGGCAGAATCAGTTGAGTGAAATGAAGTGATATCCATTAACATATTGGTGTCGATTATATATGGACTTGCCCAACCAAGAAAAACCTTAGAATAAGCATTGTAAATAGGAGGTGTTTTTTCATTATTATTATATGCTCCTCCATCCATAATATCAAAATCTCCAAATGTCTTTGATATTCCATTTATTTCATAGTCTGCATCATAATAATCCCATAATCCTAAAACATGTCCAAATTCATGGGAATGAACTCCAACTCCCGACATTGAACCAGTAGAGTTCTTTTCTGAAGCACAAGAATAGTCAATAATTCTAATCCCTTCATTTGAAACAAAATCTTGAGCTCCTAATTTTGAACGATGAGCCCAGATAGCATCTGTTCCTCCACCATTATGTTGTCCTTTTCCTGCATAAACGATATGTACTCCATCAACAATTAAATTGTGATCGTTATCAAAAATACTGAAATCAACACTTGCATCTGCGGCATTACAAGCATCAAGAATCATTTGTTTTGCATTTATATCGTTCATAGAATCTGTTGCTTCTCCATAGAATTTTCTTGTTTGAGGTAGAGTGAATGGGCCAACAACTGTACATTGAAGGTCAAGCTTACCATACGAAGAAGCAGCAAAATAATCCCTAACAGATCCTGTGCTTAAATTTGCTGAATATCCTACTTGGTTAAATAAATCTTCAAAATTTTGTCTTGTGTAAGTAAATGAGAAGTCGGAATAATCAACTAAGATTACTAATAGTTTTCTAATACCAATAGTTAAACCATCAACTCCTCCTGACTTTGAAGTTTCCATTGACTTTGTTATTTCAAGCATTATATCAATTTGATCCTTGGAATATCTGATTTTCTTATCTATTGTTGATAAGAAATTAATATCCGATACTGAACGCATTGAAGGGCTCTTAGCAACAACTCCAGAAGGAGTCATGCCTCCCTTTTGGTCAATCATTGCATATTCAAGATAACCTACCTTATTAACCATTAATGTGTAGTTATCTTCTGATTCTATCCAACTTACTCTTTCATCTCCAAAAAGATATGCACTAATTTCATCTCCATTTGGTTGTGAAAGCTTTACTAATCCTGGATAGGCTGGAATAGCCATACTAATCTGAGAGATTAGTAAGATTGCAACGAAAAGCAATCGTGTAATAATTTTTTTCATTTTCTTTTACCTATTTATTATTATTATTTTTGACATTACTTGATTTTTGTTCTTAAATACAATAAGATAAGAACCTGCCTCTATTGGATTAAGGTTTATCCTATTATCTCCTTGATTTAACACTTGTTTATCTATTTTCTTAATTTGTTTTGCATTAATATCAAATAGAGATAAATCTCCGACAAAGACTTCTTGATTATTGTATATAACATTTATTTCTCCACTAGATGGGTTGGGAGATATTATTATACTGTTATCAGAAACTTCTATATCATCATCTAATCCTATACTTTTTTTAACGTATGTCCAATCAATTCCTGATATTTCTTCTTGGCATTCTCCACTCTTAACTCTAACCCTATAATAATATAAACCAACTTCTGTTGGAGTATCAGTTAACCAATTATCCTCATCAGCATTTGCAATAGGAACCCAGTCATATTCTAATTTCTTTCTTTCCCAAATAAAACTATCTGCAACAAAGGCCCTTAATTCCATTCTTAATTCTTGATTAAGTGTTATAGTGTCTTGGGCTCTAAATACATTTCCTGCTTTTGTTCTTGGAGAAACTCTAATTAGTACAGAATTACTTGTGTCTACAACTAATCTTGAATAAACAATTCTTTTATAATAAAAAGACTCTTGCGCTCTAAATGGTAGATATGATTGAAGAATTCTTAAGTCTGAATCTTCGGCCAAATCCCAATTTTGATCATCTGAACTTTGAATCCATAGATATGAGTATTCATTATTACCTCCTGTTGGGTTTGAGCCCTCAAGAGTTTGAGTTGGTGAATTAAAACATAAACTCTGATTCCCTGAAATTGTGTTATTAAAAATAGGTATTGCAGGAGTAGTGATTATATATTCCTGACCAAAGCCTGTTCCATAACTATTTTTTGCATAGGCCCTTATCCTGTATGTTGTTTCTGCTTGAAGATTATTGATATTTGTTGAGAAAGATCCCATCCCCGAGCCTAGAACAATTTTTGAATCTGTTGGTTGTGGAACTGTTCCATTTGTAGTCCAACATACTCCCCTTTCTACAACCGCGCTAGTGCCTAAATAAACAACTTCTCCTCCTGTTTGAATACTATTATAAGTTAATAAACTTGTTTGACTGGTATTAACTATTGGCAATTGATAAATCCCATTTACTTCAATTTCATCAATATATATTGGATTTGAATTTTCTGATATTCCTTCAAAGCTGATATAGTAGTTATCATTTGGATTTGGCAAATCAATTGAATCCAAGGTCCAATCATTAGTTGAAGAAGTATAAGTTTTTAAAACATTCCATTGACCTTCTATTCCCGTTTTATAATATACTATCAAACTATTATTTGAAACTGGTTTATGATACCTAAACTTAATTTTTGTATCAACATGGTTTAAAAGATTAATAATAGGTATAATTAACTTGGAGCTTGTGTTTTCAATTGGTTTAAACATAAAGAAATTTGATCCACTATATGGATTAACTCCTCCGTCCAAAGAGGTTAATTGCCAATTGAGACCCTTATCAAAACAATTACTATCAATATTTTCTGAAATAAAAGAGTGAGGGAAAGTATTTACTCTTTCACATTTTGTAAGAATTGATTTTTGTTCTCCGTATGAAATAAGCCCTTGGTTTTTTGCATAAGCACGAAAATAATATTCAGTATTGGATTCTAAGTTTGAAGGATTTATTATATATTGTCCAATTCCTTGTGTTGAAGAAGCAATAAAAAAATCTTCTATGGTTGGATAAGGATTTTTTGAATAAACTACTCCTCTTTCAGTGATTAATGTATAACCTTGACCAAGGATTTTTGAAGTTATCCTCGCTGAATTATCTGTAATATTATCAATTTTTAGAGTATCAACAACAGGATATGCCATTAAATCGGCCTCTGACACCAATACATTATCAATACATACACCATATCCAGAATATAATTCCGCTTCAAATGCTATATAATAAGTATTTGATTTATTTGGTAGAGCAATAGAATCCATTGTCCAGCTTGTTGTATTTGAAAAATAGGTTTTAAGCAGTTGCCATTGGCTTAGCTTTGAGGTTTTATAGTAAACTCGTAACGCATCTTGATATCCAGCCCTCTCCTTGGTTGCATAATAGAATTTTAAGTATGGTTGAGAAAGAACAGAAATATCCATTTGAGGAGCTATTAGTTTTCTTGTCTGTGCTGTTGGATAGGTTGAGGATAGGTAGAAAAACTTAGAACCGTCTTGAGCCATTGAAATTCCTCCCGATATGGTTGAGTCTTTTATCTTCCAAACATTAGATAAAAAAGAAGTGGATTCTTCCGACCAACAAGTTAGGGTATTATCAGATTCAAAGCTATCTGAAAATGGAAATGTTTTAAAAGAAATACACGGGGTTGTTACTTGGATAATTTCCCCCAAAAAGTATGCTGATGAGGAATTCTTTACATATGCTCTAACAAAATAGGTAGTCGAAGGCAGAACTCCAGTAATCACTGATGTGAAGTCATTAACAGATTCGGAGTTGATTACTTTCGTATCTGTGAATAATGGATTGCTTGATGTTGAATAAACTATTCCTTTTTCAACTATTGGGTCTGTGGATTGAAAAACCGATACACTAACATAGATTGAATCAGATGTTATTCTTAGTATTTCATTGGTTATTGCTCTTGGTGCATTTGTGGATATTGCTCCAAAATCAAAGCTAATATTTTGAGTATTTGTATTTTCTTTTATTCTTGTAATTGGTCTATTTAGTGAGACACCACTATTTGAAAGGCTACTTGGGTTTGATGTATCAGTAAAGCTTGTGTTATTAGATGTTCCAGGGAAAGGATTACTTCCACGATTATAAATAGTTGAAGGATTAGCTTCTTTTATATCTATTCCCATCCAAGTTGGATCACAGTTTGCACAGTTAGAATCCCATCCAGGAACTCCCTTATCTATATGAGTAATTATCATTCCATGCCCTGGGAGAAATCTATCCCAACCAGTTTTTTGACGGTTTTCAAGAACAAAATATTCAGTTGGACTAAGTGTTAATTTATACGCAGTATTAGCAATATGAAGTGGAGGAAGTGTTTTGTTGCCTATGCCTGTTGTTGTAACGCTTAATTCAATTAAGTCTAGATATCCTTCTGAATTACGTTGAAATGCACTCCATAAAGAAGGAGTTTTTGCTCCATTATTATAACATCCAGATGACATAACATCCCAATCATAAGAAGAGGATGCCTCACCACCACTTTCACCATAATCTGTATCATAAACATCGTCTAAACCAAGAACATGGGAAAATTCATGACAAATTGTTCCTATTACAGGAGGGGTTGGTCCTGAAGCAGTAGTCCCATTAAGCTCGGCAGAACAAGCATAACTATAAATATACACTCCATCTTTTTGTACAGCAGGATATAATACTCCCCTATGAGGCCATATTGAATTTGGTTCACCACTACTTGTTGCACAGCCTGCATAAATCATATACACGCAATCAACATATTGACTTCCATTACTACAATAATTAGCAAAATTGATTGAAGAATCTGCTAAACCAATAGCTTCTGTTAATAAGTTTTTTGCTCCGAAATGACTATTTACCTCATAACTATATGCTTCACAACCAGCACTAGAAATAAATGGGCCGAAAACATCTGCAGTAACAGCAACATTCCCAAAGGTTGAGGCTAAGAAATAATCCTTAACACAGCCTTCATTACCATTAATATTATATCCAACTTGATTAAATAAATCATCAAAATATTGAGCATCATAAGTAAATGCCCTATTTGGATATCCAACTAATAGAACTACTATTCGCAGCTGCCTCTCTGTTGTCTTGGCTTGTACATATGCCTGTTGATATTCTGGGCTTTGTTTAAATTCCCATAATTGCTTTAAATTATTTATCTGGTCTTGTGAGAAAAGCAAGTGCTTATCAATGGATATAAGAAATTCTAACTCTTCTTTATTTCTCTCGTTCTCATTATGAGCAATAATTGTTGAAGGTGAAATACCACCTTTATCGTTTGTGATTGCATAAACAAAATCTCCGTTCTTAGCTTTCAAAAGAGTATATCCATCTATAGTTTTAGCCCAACTAACCTTTTCATCTCCTTTTAAAAAAAGAGATAATTCTTTATTGTCCGATTGCTTAACAATAATTAGTTGATTATATGCAGGAACCGCAATAGCAATAGAACTAATCACAGAAAGGAAAAGAACTATTAGAAATGTATTTATTGTTTTTGTCTTCATATACTATTTTAATATCAGAAAAATCTAATTGGCAAAAGTAAGACATAATGCTTAGTATTCAAAATAAATAAGCCATATAATTCTACTTTCTAAATTTAATTTTGTATGGCAAGGCATTGTCTTGTATTAATAACGAGAAAAAACTATTCATTATTATAATGAAAATCATTGTTATCCAATAAAAACAAGACCTCAAATATATAAAGTATATTTCTTAACATTCAATTTGCAAATAATATTCTTAAAAAACAAGCCCGCCCTTATAAAATACAAATATATATTATTTAATTGTAGCAATAAATCCCTAAAAAAACATTTCAAATCAAAGACTAAATTTTCTAAATCTTAGTATTAATTTCATAAATCTTTGTTTTAGATATCAAATGATGTGCATCATTTTATTTTGGGGAATTCGAAGGGTAAATTTTGAATAAATCTCTAAGGATCTAATCCTAACAATTTTATTATGCAAATATACGAAATATATTACTAATAACCAAGCCTATCACTCTTGTTTTACTAAAGTAAATAGCTCTTCACTAAATCTAAATATTCCTGGCTATAAGTATTATCATTATTTCTTAGAATTATGATTTGATCTTCACAATATGATAATTTCTCTTGAGCGATGTTATTATCTTGTTCTTTAAGATAAAGCACAACTCTTTCGCATTCTTTATTTGGTTTAGAATAAATATTTATTCTTTTTATTACTTCGAATTTAGAATTTTCTGCTTTTTCAATAAATATTTCGGATTCTTTATTTGGCAGAATAATACAGAGAAGGCCTTCTTTTGATAATAGACATTGGGAAGCCTGAATAAGAGTATCGTATGTTAGAGAAGAAGTGTGACGTGCTTTTGTCCTATTTTGGAGTGGACTCTCTAGACTTGAAATAAAAAAAGGAGGATTAGTAATGATTAAATCGAAGTTTTCAATCCTGTCTTTGGAAAATAATAGCAAATCAATTTCCTTAGCAATAAGTCTCGAATTAAATTTTGATTTACTAAAGTTATTCCTAGCCTCTTGAATAGAGTTTAAATCAATATCAATTGCAGTTATTTCGGATAGAGGATATTTTTGAGCCATACATAGGGCAATTATCCCACAACCTGTTCCTATATCTAGAACTTTAGAAGGCGTGATATCGGGTGCCAAAGATGATAAAACAATAGCATCTGTCCCAATTTTCATTGAACTCTTTGAATGGTTTAGAGAAAACTCTTTACATTGAAATTCCATATTTAGAACCAATAAAAAAAGCTGCCTAAAATAAATTAGGCAGCTTAAATTTAAAATCTATATAACTTAGTATGTGTCTTTTGTTCTTCTAGAAGCTGCATACATAATTCTTAATGCCCCTACTTGACGAAGCTCTTGCTTAATGTCACTAACATCACCCATTTTTACATCTTTATCACATTTAATAGTGGTTGTAAGGAATGGAACGTCAACTTCATTTTTAGCTGCTCTTTCTGATTCAATAAATGATCTAATATCACTTACTTCCGCAAATTGATCATTTAATTGAATACGTGGAGCTGACCCGAACTTCTTTATTTCAAGAGGTTGTCCTATATAAATATAGCTATTTAAGGATTTCTTCTCCAGTTTTTGTATTTCTGAACCTTGAGGAACGTTTACCTTAACAAATAAGGTACTTTCTCTCATTGTGGTAATAACCATAAAGAAAAACAAAAGCATAAAAATAATATCCGAAATTGAACCTGTATTTAATGCCGGAGCTGAACTTTCTCCTTTTTGTTTAAATCTTGCCATTATTTATCTCCTCCTATATTTTTAGGTTCTGCTTCAGAAATTGCTGTTGGAATAGCTTTGTCAACTGCATCTCTTTGGTCAGGAAGGCAATCTTTATAACCTCTTCCAAATCTCGTTTTTGCTAACTCGTCTTTCAATTCGTTAATAGCAGAAGTCAATTCGTTTTGAACCTTGAAATACATATCATAAGAAGTGCCTCTGTCGTTTTGAAGAGAAATAACTCCTTTCGAAACTTCATACTTTCCTATTAAAGGTACTTCCATTAAAGTTTTTTCAGGTAGAGTTGGTAGGTTTTGAGGATTAGAAAGAAATTCTTTAGCTCGTTCTTTCAATCCTGTAATCTCTCCTATCTGGCCATCAAAAAGAAGTTGGTCTGCACGGTTTACTTTAACGGTAAATGTGTTCCTTTTATAAATTTCTGGTGGCTCTACACTAGGATCGGATGGCGGTGGTAATCGTCTTTGAATCCCTAAATCCGTATTAATTGATGAAGTTAATAGGAAGAAAGTTAACAAAAGGAACGAAATATCAGCCATTGAACTACTATTCAATCCTGGTACACCTTTTTTGCTTCTTGCCATAATTATTTTATTTTTTTTGCTACCTCTGCATATAGAGCTGCAATTATTACACCAAAGAATAATAAATATACCATATATAGAGAACCTCCAATTAATTTAGAGTTTCCATAATTTGCACCTGTTTTTTCAAACAAGTCTGCTGATACATCTGTTCCTGATGAAAATAGGTATGAACCTATAAAAGCTACAGCTAATGCTCCGACAGCAATAATAATTCCCATTTGTTTTTTTGGATCATCAATAAAGCCTCTGATAATAAATCCTAATGCAAATCCTAATGCAGAAATCACACTAAGAGCAATAAAGATAACCACTGTCCAATAAGACAAATTCCAAAATAGTTGAGCTAATGCTGTTTTTTCAAAAAATACAGCATACATTACTGTAGTTAGTGAAGCAAGAGTTCCCCATATTATTACTATTGTCCAATATAATTTTTTAAAATCTTTTTTCATTTTATACCTCCTGGTTAATAATTTAGTAATTAAAATAGTTTGTTATTCCATATAAAGGAATATTTCTGTTTTTAATACTATTTTCTGTTTTTAACCAAGATGTCCATAAATGAAATAGAAGCATCTTCCATAGTTGTAACTATACTTTCTATTTTTGAAAGTAGATAGTTATAACAAACTTGAAGAATAAGAGCTGAAATCAAACCAAAGATTGTTGTGATAAGAGCTACCTTCATACCTCCTGCAACAACTGTTGGAGAAATATCACCTGCTTTTTCAATATCGTCAAATGCTTGAACCATCCCAACAACTGTTCCTAAGAATCCTAAAGATGGAGCAATTGCGATAAATAATGAAATCCAAACCATATTGCTTTCTAATCTTGCCATTTGAACTCCACCATATGATGTTAATGCTTTTTCTGAATCTTCTAATCCATTATCAACTCGGTCAAGACCTTGAAAGAAAATTGAAGCTAAAGGTCCACGAGTATTACGACAAACATCTTTTGCTCCTTCGTAATTGCCCTTCTTAACATTGTCTTCAATTTGAACTAATAATTTATCAGCATTTGTTGTAGAAAGGTTTAAATAAAGAATACGTTCGATAACTAAAGCCAAACCTAAAATCAAAACAATTAAGATAGGTGTCATCCATGGCACTCCACCCTCAATGTATTTTGCTTTCAATACTTGATGGAATGATTGTGAT
>Ga0172378_10001380_pt1 | contig 22378 bp, 24 predicted proteins | sample GrowelOW332metaG_FD_119755 | JGI IMG/M metagenome (GOLD analysis project Ga0172378, IMG submission 119755) | Groundwater microbial communities from an aquifer near a municipal landfill in Southern Ontario, Canada - Pumphouse #3_1 metaG | ecosystem: Environmental > Aquatic > Deep subsurface >... | reverse complement strand
TGATGGCAAGAGGGTCACACCTGTTCACATCCCGAACACAGAAGTAAAGTCTCTTAGCGTTGAAAGTACTTGGTGGGTAACTGCCCGGGAGGATAGAACGACGCGCAAATGAAGTGTTTATGATTTTAAGAAGAAATCAACTTTCTGTTTTGAGATTTGGTTTTTTTGTTAATTTAGTTTAAAACAATCCAATAAAAGCATTTTAATGGCGTGTTGATGGCAAGAGGGTCACACCTGTTCACATCCCGAACACAGAAGTAAAGTCTCTTAGCGTTGAAAGTACTTGGTGGGTAACTGCCCGGGAGGATAGAACGACGCGCCATTAAAGAGCTTTTTTTTAGTTAAAAAAGAAATGCGATTGTGAAAAAATGTTAAAAAAAGAAGGAGACTGTTTTAGCAAACAGAATCCTTTTTTTTAATGCTTTTATCGAGCTTTATTAAAACAATTGATAAGCCATTCCCTGCTTTTTCAACCAAGTCCGTCGGTTTTGGTAATCGGGCAGGACATTTTCTACAATTTGCCAAAAGGCAGGAGAATGATTAAGTTCTTTTAGATGGGATAGTTCATGAACAATAATATAATCACAAATAGGGGGTGGCATTAAAAGAATCTTCCAATTGAAATTAAGATTATTTAAACTAGAACAAGATCCCCAGCGGGTTTTTTGTTCTTTTAGCATAATTCGATTATAGTGAACAGCCATTGAAGTGGCAAAAGCATTCACTTGTTTAACAAGGATAGACTTCCCTATTTTTTTGTAATAGTTGGCAATGAGTTCCCGTGTTACAGCCAGATCAGGATACGGTTGGGTTAGATAAATACAGGAATCCCTTTGCGTAATGCTGGGTTTTGAAGTTTGTGCTTTATAGATTAATTTCAGCGTATACGTGTGGTCATAAACGGGTAAGTTTGCACCATCATTTAAGATGAAAATCGGTCGATTATGAAGCGCTTGAATGCGTTTTTGCTCTGCCAATAATTGCGGGGCATAAGTTTGAAAGCCGGATTCGATTTTGCGCTTTGACGTGCCATAAGGGGCTCTAATTTCAATGGTCCCATTGGCTAAAACATAGTAGCCAATGGATTTGCGCCGCGTTAATTTAAGGGTATAGGCGTTATGCGTTGGTGTCAAGGGTCTCAATCCATTGTTTTAGCTGCAAGGCGACCACTTCAGGATCAGATTTTTTTGGATTAATAAATTCAATCGTGTCCAGAAGATCATTTTGGGGTTCTAAATACGCGAGCATATCCTTAAACGTGTGCCCAGGGGTACGCCCCATATAGCTAATAAAGAGTGCGATTTCTTTGTTTTCTAAGGGATAATTTTCTAAAAACGAGCCAATGGGTGGCGCATAGGTGCTTGCCCAAACGGGAGAACCAATATAGATGCGATCATATTGACTTAAATCTGGGAGAATTGTTTTGAGTTTTGGCGTTAGATGACGGACTGCATCATGACCGCCTTTAACAAATTTAAAAAAATTTTTAGGATATTCTGATTCAAGTTCAAGCTTGCAAATATCGGCATCCGTTAATTTTGCAATCGTCGTGGCTAAGCTGTCAATATTACCGGTAAGGGAATAATAGACTACAATTGATTTCATGTGGAACCTCTTTTCTATAATATCTTTATTATACAAGATTTATGGGGACTTTTCAAGGAAATAGAGAAATCTCGTTGTGATCACTTAAAAGGATTAAGCAAGGTTCAATCGGCTATTGCAAAATCTAAAACAATGTGGTATTATAAAACAATAAAAAAATGATGAATTTAGGTATTTAGAAGATAAAGCAATTAAAAATACTTAAAGAGTGAATTCAAAGAATAGCTTTAAAATGGGTCATCAAAAAAGGATAGGATCAAGCCTTTAAAAAAACAATGAAGGATCAGGATCTTATCTTTTAGCAGCAGAGCATTAAAATCAAATGCATAGAGCAAAGATTTTTTAGGAGGCGATTAACAGCGTACTCCTAAGAAAGATCAAAAGACAGATTGATTGAAAGGCGGACAAATGGAGTATATTGCGGGTGCCTATACAGACAAAGGAAATATCAAAAAAACAAATGAAGATAGTTTAAGTATCCGCATTGCGGCACTTGATCAAGGACAAGTTTTGATGGCGGTTGTTTGTGATGGCGTAGGCGGATTTGCAAAAGGCGAATTAGCAAGTGGGATGATCGTTCAGGGATTTAATTACTGGTTTGAGCAAAAGTTAAAAGTACTCATGGAGGCCTTTACCTGGAAAGCCTTGGAGCAAGAATGGCAGAGGTTAATCAATACTTTAAATCAACAAGTCGTTGACTATGGGTTTGACCATCAGATGACCATTGGGACAACGATCACAGCAACCTTGATGTTTCAAAATAAGGCACTTGTATTAAATGTTGGGGATTCCCGATTATATCGCATTCAAGAATCATTAGAACAATTAACGAAAGATCAAAGTTTAGTTCAATTTGAGGTCGATCAAGGACGATTAAAAAAAGAAGATATGGAAAAAGATCCTAGACGCAATCTTTTGTTGCAATGTATTGGGGCAAAACGCATTGTGCATCCGGCATTAACGATAGAGACGGTCAAAGAAGATAGTGTTTGGTTCCTATGTTCGGATGGTTTTCGGCATACATTGACAGAAAAAGAGATTACCAAAGCTTTGTCACTTAAAAAGTTGAAAAACGCAGAGACACTGCAAAAACAGCTTTTTAAATTGGTTAAAAAGGTTAAATCTCGTAAAGAACGAGATAATATTTCAGTGATTGCAATCAAAACAATGGCAATGCAAGGTGGCAATGATGATTAATAAAATAGGAATCGTGCTTTTATTGATGATGGGCTGTTTTTTAATATTTTCACTTTTAGTCTTTTTATATCGCTATCGAAAAAGTAGTCACTATCAACGCGCAATACAAAAGATATTGAAAAAAAAGGGAAATGGAACAAAAGTACCAAATCCAGAGCCCCCAATCTCCGAGAATACGCATTCAACAGAACAGACAAGAGAAGATGGGTTAGGAGATTTAAATTGCCAGGTGGTTTTTAAAGAAGAGGGCGATCAAGATATGAAAATATCGGGACAAGAAAAACCAGAAAAGCTTTTTTTTAGTGAACGTTTTGAGATTATTCAATCCATCACCAGAACAGATGCAATGGAAACAGATTATAATCAACAAGCACAACAGGCAGAGATGTTTGATGGAGATGAAACCCTCTCTTTTGAACCAGAAGAGACGCATCACAATAAAGCATTGCATTAAAGAGAAAAAAAGGTTCATGCTGAGTGCATGGACCTTTTTAAAGTTGATCGTGAAATTTATCTTGTGTTTTTAGAGTCTTTCGGTTACAATAAAATACAGTCGATATTTTTGATCACAAAAAAGTTATAAAAATAGCCTAAGAGAGAAGGCATATATTGACAAAAAGGGCGATACAATGTAAAAAATGATCAGGAAAAATTTTACGATAATTAAAAGGGGCGAGATAATGGATTCGAAAACAAGAGGTCAATGGGGATCTCGATATGGGTTTATTTTAGCGGCGATTGGGTCCGCAATTGGGTTAGGAAATCTTTGGCGTTTTCCATATGTGGCAGCAAGCAATGGTGGTGGGGCTTTCCTCATTCCCTATTTTTTTGCGTTATTATCAGCAGGCATTCCGATTTTAATTTTAGAATTTTCTGTTGCACATATTATTAAAAAAGGCGCACCAGGGTGTTTTGGACATTTAAATAAACATGCACGTTGGATTGGATGGTTTCAAGCGGCGATTTCATGTGGTATTATTGTTTATTATATTGCCATTGTAGCTTGGACGATTCACTATTTTATATTCTCATTTAATTTAAGTTGGGGGAGCGATACAGAAGCCTTCTTCTTTAATGATTTTTTACATGTTTCAAACTCACCGCTGAGTATTGGTGGGATTAATACGGGTATGTTGGTGACCCTCATTTTGGTATGGGCCATTAATTGTTTTGTAATTATTGGAGGCATTAAAGGAGGAATTGAAATAGCCAATAAAATCTTCATGCCTTTGTTGATTATTTGTTTACTCATTATTACTTTTACAGGAATCACTTTACCAGGGGCTTCCGCTGGGTTAGAGTATTTCTTTAAACCAAATTTTCAGGCATTAACGGATCCATCCGTTTGGATTGCCGCTTATGGACAAATTTTTTATTCTCTTTCAGTCTGTTTTGGGATTATGATTACCTATGCTTCATATTTACCAGAGGATACGGATATTGTTAATAATGGCTTTATTACAGGGCTTGGCAATTGTTCTTTTTCCATTATGGCAGGGATTGCTATTTTTTCAGCTTTAGGCTATATGGCAATGCAACAAGGAGTTAGCGTAGAAGAGGTTTCTGCTGGCGGGATTGGGCTTGCCTTTGTGGTTTTTCCAGCAGTGATTAATGCATTACCAGGGATGAATTCTTTGACGGGCGTGGCCTTTTTCTTATGCTTAACCTTTGCGGGATTAAGTTCAAGTATTTCTATTTTAGAAGTGATTACGTCTAGTTTATCCGAAAAGTTCGACGTTTCTCGTAAATGCGTGACCATTATCGTTTCGATCATCGGGTGTATCATTTCTATGATTTTTATTTCAGATGCAGGGCTTTATATTTTAGACATTGTGGATCATTTTATTAATACCTATGCCATTGCGTTGGCAGGATTAATTGAAATTATCTTTCTGACACATGTGTTAAAATTAGATAAGATTCGACACTATGCCAATATGCGTTCAGATTATACCATCGGGCGTTGGTGGAATATAACCTTAAAATATGTTACACCGATTTTGTTGTCAATTATGTTTATCTTTAATATATTTATCGATTTTACACAGGGGTATGGCGGATATTCGCTTAAAGCGCTTTTGGTCTATGGCGGAGGTGTTTTAGTTTTAATTGCTGTTTTTGCGATTATTTTTGATAATATTAAAGGGGCTGCAGATTATGAAGAAAGCCTAGGACAAGGGATTACTTATGATTGGGAGGACAAATAAATGAGTATGGGTGCAATTTTTATGGCTGTTTTTGCGATTTTATTAACGTGGGGCGGTTTTGCATTTTGTCTTGGTATTGCTTTTAAAAAAGAGCAAAATAAGAACAAAAATAAGGAGAACAAATGAACATTTATGCGAGTTACTTTAGCGCAACAAATAGAACAAAGATCGTTGTTGAGCGAATTGCAACACAGGTGGCAGAAAAAGCGCACACAAAAATAATGGTGCGTGATTTTACCTTGCCAAAGGCGCGTAAAACATCCCTTCTTTTCGGAGCGAATGACTTTGTTGTGATGGGATTACCTGTTTATGCAGGCAGACTTCCAAATTTGATGTTAAAGTATTTAGAAACACTCGAAGGGCATGGGGCAAAAGCCGTAGCAGTTGTGACATATGGCAATCGTCAGTATGATGATGCACTGATTGAGTTAGCAGAATGCTTAGAATGCCAAGGGTTTGATGTCATCGCCGCAGGGGCTTTTATTGGTGAACATTCTTTTTCTAAAATTTTAGGGAAAGATAGACCTGATGCACAAGACTTAGCAAAAATAGAGACTTTTTCCCGGGAAATTATTCAAAAAATGGAAACAGGTAAAATGACAGATTTCCAAATCAAGGGACAATGGCCATCTAAGGGATATTTTAAACCACAAGATCGTCATGGGAATCTAATTGATATCCGCAAGGTTAAGCCGATTACCAGTGATGCGTGTACACAATGTGGTCTTTGCGCAGCAGTTTGTCCTATGGAAGCCATTGATTTTGAGGATTATTCAAACATCAAAGGGGTTTGTATCAAATGTGGGGCGTGTGTTAAAAAATGTTCCGTTGGAGCGAAATTTTTTGATGACCCAGGCTATATTTATCATATGACAGAACTTGAAGAAGTCTGGACCCGTCGGGCTGAACCGGAATGGTTTCTGTAAATAACTGTGGAAACCTATAAAAGTCTAAAATAGATTGGAATAAGGATGATCGTTAAAATCCTAAATGTCGAAAGATTTCCATTAAAAGGATCAAAAAAAGATATGAATTGTTTATTTTTCAATTCATATCTTTTTTTATTTTTAATGCTAAGTGAGTACCGCTTATTTCTTTTTTGTTTTAAGGTGATGAATCGGCTTTTTACAATAAGTGTAGATATTAAAAATGACCAGAGAAGTAATAAGACCCATTGTAATGGCTAAGGCGACGGATAAAGCTTCTAAGGTGTTTTCGTAAAACACGGCTTGTTGATGGACAATGATGGCATTCATGGCAATAAAGAGATTAGCACCAGGAACGAGTGGAATAAAACCAACCACAAAGAAAGACGTTGTTGGGGTTTTTAAAAGGCGGGCCATAAGTTCGGAATAAAGGCCGAGGACTAAAGCGGCTAAAAAATATTTTGAAAATTCGCTAAATCCAGCAACACCGGCAAAAATAAAAATGACCCAATCAAGCAGTCCACCAAAAGAAGTCCAAAAGAGCAATTTGCCACGGATATTAAATAAAAGGGCAAAGCCAAGAGAACCCAGAAACGCCGCAATCATTTGTATAATAGCTGTTTGACTCATCATACCTCCTAAAAGCTTGCATGCGCAATGGCGAAACCAAAGGCAATGACAATACTGAGTAATACAACTTCGCAGATCCGGACAAAGCCAGAAATCATGTTATCCGCAAATAAATCACGGATAGAATTCGTTAATAATAAACCGGGAACTAAAACCATGATATTCCCAATACTGATTTTTTCTGCAGAAAGGCCAAGCCCCAAGTTGGTGGCGGTAATGGCTAAAAAACCAGCTGTGGCAGAACACAAACAGACGACAACGAAACGGTTAATTTGAAGCTTACGTAAAGGGAGTTCTACTAGACGCATCGCAACACCAATACACCCAGAGACGAGAGCATCTTGTAGGGCTCCACCAAAAAAAACGGTAAACGCCGCAGAAATAAGGGCATAGGCAAAGATAATCCAGCCGCTAGAATAGGTTTCTAAGGTTAGAATGTCTTGAACATCTGCTTCAACGCTTTTAAAAGAAGGTTTTTCTTGACAAATTTTACGGGATAAGGCATTTAAAGCATTCATAATATTCAAATTATAGGTAAAGCCGGAGATCCGTTTGGTTTGGGTAAGAATGCCAAAATCTTTTGAAGAGATCGTGACAATAATGGTGTAGGTAATTGAAAAAACTTCGGCTTCTTCTGCGCCATAAGCAAGGCAAATGCGTTTGACCGTATCTTCAACACGGTGAATTTCCGCACCGGTCATGAGCATATTGCTACCAATCATGATTGCACATTGAAGCAAATGATGGCCATAAGCTTCGGGATTATCGGTCCGATTTAAAGGCATAGAGGGACCTCACAGAAGGTAAATGGTCTTAAATTCGACCTTTTTATGAAAGAAGGACTACTTTTTAAAGGAAACCCTTGCACTTGCCTATGAAGAAAGGGCGTATGAAATTGGGCTTTGATGGTTAAAGGGTGTAAACTGTTTGAATGGATAAGAGCCATTTTTAACCTCGTTTCAATATTTTCTAGAAGGTATACAATGCCTTTTACAGAGAAAAGCAACCTTGAAATTCTATTATAGCACCCCTAATAAAAGGTGTCAAATGATTGTATCAATAAAAATAGGGGTATCTTTTTAAAAAATAAAGGGAGAAAGATATCCGATATATTACCCTGTTTTGTGCTAAAAGAAGGAGGCATGTGACACATTTTTTTTGTTGAGCAGCATAGAAAGTGTTGAGGAGCTTAAAATGGCAAAAATCGAGCGATTTTGAGCATCTAAACGTATTTAGGTAAGAATCATTTCGCAATAAATTGACAAAGACAAGAAAAGTCGATATAATAAAACGAAAGGTTTAGTTTAAAAGACTATAAAACATTAAAAAAAGCGTAAAAAAAGAGAGGTAAAAGTTGAAAAAAATTAGGATAACCTTTAACGCACCCGTTGTCTTGGGATTTTCATTATGTTGTTTATTGGCAACGTTCTTAGGAATAATGACAAATGGTTTCACGAACCGTGTGTTTTTTTCGGTTTATCGGAGTCCATATACAGATCTATTATCATATGTCCGGTTGTTTTTACATGTATTTGGACATGTTTCTTGGGAACATTTTGCGGGTAATATTACGATGATTCTTTTAATTGGACCTTTGCTTGAAGAAAAGTATGGATCAAAAATAATTTTTAAAGTTATTTTAATCACGGCGTTGGTGACAGGCATTATCCATTGTATTTTTTCGCCAGGTGTGCAATTATTAGGAGCCAGTGGGGTTGTTTTTGCATTTATTGTGCTTTCATCAATTACGAGCGCGGGGCGTGGCGAAATTCCATTAACCTTTATCTTAATTGTAGTCATTTATTTAGGAGGCCAAATTTATGATATTTTATTTATTCAAGATGAAATTTCAAATTTGACGCACATTATTGGTGGACTCATTGGTGGGGTCTTTGGTCTCTATATTACGAAAAAATAGAGACCTATTCTTCAATGTTCCATATGGAACATTGAAGAATAGGCAAATTTGAAAGGAAATGAGATGGCAATTTTTTTAATTTATTTTTATATTTATTGTTTTATCGGATGGGTCTACGAATCCCTTTATGATTCTTTGAGAGATCACCGGTTTGTTAACCGTGGATTTATGCATGGTCCTTTTTTACCGATTTATGGGGTGGGGGCATTACTTTGCATTACGTCAGCGGATTTGGCCAATCATGTATTATGGCTTACATTTCTTTATGCAGTGCTTGTCTGTACGGTGATGGAGCTTTTGACCGGGATGCTGATGGAAAAAATTTTCAAAGTACGGTATTGGGATTATTCTAAACTGAAATTTAATGTTAAAGGGTATATCGCACCACCGGTATCTCTCATTTGGGGGATTTTAGCTGTGATTGTTTCGGAAATTGTTAATCCATTTATTGTGGATGTGGTAGCAATGATTCCAAGTTTTTATATAGAGGGGATTGGGTATATTTTAACCATTGGCATTGCATCAGACTTTACACTCTCTTGGATTGAAGCAATTCATCTTCGCAAAATGCTGGAAGAATTATCTGAAAATAGTCGTCAATTAAAAGAAATTCGCAAAAAACTAGAAGAAATTCAAAAAGCATTCCCACACAATACACAAGAAGCAAAAGCAAAAATTATGAATCTTGGAGATGAGGCACGTGCTAAATTAGAAACAATGCAAGCGGAAAGAGAAGCAAAATTTAATCAAGCAAAAGAACAATTGAAGGAAATTCCGGAAGAATTGAGAAATTCAATCATCGTTAATGCAGATTCTCTAGAACAACGGCTTAAGGCGTATTATGATAAACGCAGTGAACAATTAGAACAAGTTCGTGCTAAAATAGGAGAATTAAGAGATACATCAAAAGACACATTGAAAGACACATCCAAAGAGGATATAAAAAAACGGCATCTAATTGATCAAGAGATCAAAAGATTACAAGGCCGATTAACACGCTCTTCTGATGATTGGAGTACGCATGCCAGTCGTATATTGAGACGAAATCCTTATGCGATGTCCACTAAATATCAAAAAGAAATTGATATTTTAAAAAAAATGAATCATAAAGACAAAAACAGAGACAACACAAACACACCAAACGAAAGCAAAAAAGGATAACCAATCGCATACAACAGTCCATAAAAATTCAAATAAAGATTGGACATAAAAAAACGCAAACAAATGTTTGCGTTTTTTTTATTAAGCATTTAAAACTTGAACATAATTTTTCATGTACATCGGTAGATCTGGTGGTCGACGGGCAGAAATAATATTGCCATCAACGACACAAGGTGTATCATGCCAGATGGCACCTGCATTGGTCATATCATCTTTAATACCAGGCGTACTGGTGACATTTTTACCGTCTAAAATACCAGCGGAAATAAGAACCCAACCGGCGTGACAGATTTCACCAACGGGTTTACCAGCTTCAAAAATCGTTCGAACCATGTCGATCACCACTGGAAAACGCCGTAATTTATCAGGAGCCCAACCGCCAGGAACTAAAATACCGTCATAGTCTGCGGGATTGATTTCATCAAAACAGTGCGTTGACATACAGGGAACACCATATTTGCCAATGTAAGTATGATTTTTTTCTTCGCCAACAATATGAACGGTCACATCCGTTTCTTCGCGTAAGCGATGAACGGGATACCATAATTCAAGATCTTCGAAGTTGTCAGAAATGAGCGCAATAATTTTTTTTGCCATTTATTTAGCCTCCTCTAGTTAATAAAATCATTCTATCACAGAAGAAAACGAGTGTCAATTGAAAAAATTTTCAATAAGATCAGAAAAAGTTGAATACTGATCAAAGAGAGTGTTTGCGTTTAAAAACAAGTGGGACATCCTAACGTTCCATTAGCCGACAATGTTAAAGGCTTTTTCAGAGAGGACGACCGGTTTTTCCGTCATGGTATAATCATCAATGCGAATAAAGCCATTTTTGTGGCGAAGGGTTTCTATGAATAATGAAGTAGAAAGAGGTGCCCCTTGAATTTCCACTAAAACAGAACCATCGGAACAATTGCGCACAAAACCAGTGAGTGCATATTTTTGAGCAACTTTTAAAGCGGTATAGCGAAAGCCAACACCTTGAACACGACCTTTAAAAAGAATAGAATAACGCATCATCATAATCCCCTTTCTTTAGTTATCGTTTATTTAAAGGTATTGTATCAGATGGAAAGAAAAAAGACAATCAAAAGTAAAAAAGAGAAGCCTGAAGAAGGAAAAAATAAAGATTAACAAGAAATAAAAGTTTAAAATGATAGAAGTATACAATTAATTTTAATAACCGAATGATCGATAAAAATAGAAACAAAAGAATTTTAGATTAATTAAAAGTTAGAAAAGCATAAAAAATAGAAAAAACATTAAAAAAGGAACGATAAAAGCATATAAATATGAATTTAAAAATAAAAAGATAGAAAAAGTACAAAAACGATAATAAAAAAACAAAAAAACGATTGATTAGTAAAATAAGTATTGACAAAAGGATTTAAACATAGTAAAATACACTTATAATAAATTTTTAAAAGTGGAAAAAGCATAAAAAAAGAAATACACTTAATAAAAAAGCCTAAAAATTTATTTGGAAGCAAAAAGAGCAGAAGTTTGAATAATATACCGATAAATGCAAAAGAGAATAGGTTTAAAACTCTATTTGAAAACGCTGTCAAAATAATAATGCGCCTATTTAAATTAAGCATTAATATTAAAGAAAGGATTATGATAAAAAGATTGAAAAGAGAGTAGTCAATAGCAAGAGCTAAGAGAATGTGTATGGTCATAGCAATAAATTATTTTTGGAGGGACTTATTATGATTAAAGAAAAAAAAGAGAGAAAAACAAATTTTGCAGAGGCAATAATTGTTTTTGCGGTGGTTGTAGCAATTATTGGTTTTGCAGCATTAAATGATGATATACCAATTGCGATTGGGTTATTAGCGGCATTAATTCTGTCCTTTGGGTATGGACTGTTAGTTTTACATTTTTCATTTGATGAACTTTTTCAAGGATCAACAGACACAGTTAGTTCCGTATTTTACGGTTTGATGTTTGCTTTATCCGTTGGATTTGTAAGTGCGGCTTGGTTATCAAGTGGAACCATTCAATTCATGCTTTTTTGGGGCTTAGAATTGATTAATCCAAACATGTTTTTAATTATTGCATTTGTAACCTGCTGTATCGCGTCTTTTGCAACGGGACAAGCGTGGACAATGATTCCAACATTAGGATTAGCTTATATTGGCATTGCTTCCGCGATTAATGTACCATTACCATTAGCGGCAGCGGCAATTGTTAGTGGCTGTTTCTTGGGCGATGCCGCTTCACCATTGTGTGAAGTACCAGCGATTGCAACAACATGTGCCGGATCGGAAGATATTATAGGAACAATTAAAAGTATGATTCCGACAAAGGGTATTGGGATTTTAGTGGGGGCTATTTTCTTCTTTGTTAGAGGCTTACAATTTGGCGGAGATGGTGCTGGATTTGAAGCAACCGATGCTTTAAAAGCAGCGCTTACAGAAGGTTATAACTTATCCCCTTTGACCTTAATTCCTTTAATACTTGTTTTTATCTTAGTTATTAGAAAAGTCAATCCATTAGCAGCGGTTTCCTTAGGGGCTTTAGCCGGTATTGTTGAAGGCGTCTTATTACAACATATTAATTTTAAGCTGATTCTTGGCATGATGTGGACAGGTTTTGTATCCATGACAGGCAATGAACAATTAGATACCCTTTTAACTCGTGGTGGGATTATGGATTTTGCAGGAACAATTTTAATGCTATTAATCGCGTTTTCTTTCGCAGGAGTTATTAATAAAATCGGGCTATTAGAAGTCATTGTTAATAAATTATTATCCGTTGTTAATACCCGCGGGACAATTACGATTGCAGCAACAATTACAACCTTGCTTGGGGTTATGTTAACCTGTTCTGCTAATGTTTCTAGCGTTTTAACAGGGAGTATCTTTAAAGATGCCTATGTCCGTGTTGGAATGGATGAAGAAAATTTAGCGCGTGAAATGTCTATGAATGGGGCTGTTTTTAACGCAATGCTTCCTTGGAGTGCGAGTGGTGCATTATGTTATGCAACCTTAGGGGTTGTGCCTTTTGATTATTGGATCTATATGGTACCTTTCTGGGTAGCATTAGTCCTAAATATTGTATGGGCATTTACCGGTAAATTTACAAAAATGATTTCAGAAGAAGAAATGCTAGAAAGACAAAAGCACGCGGTTGAAGTCGCAGAAGCTTAGGCCTTTTTAAAAGAATAGTCAAAAAAAAACCAGCCATTGATTGCGTGTGATCTAAGTTGCAAGCAGAATGGCTGGGTTTTTTTTTTCAAAGCACAAAATAAAGACTTTAAGGTGTTAAGAAACCCTAAATGTTTAAAGGAAGATTAAAACATGGACATTTTGTTCCCGCTGGGACAAAAAAAGAACTATTATTAAAAAAAGACCTTGTGTTTTGATGACAGTTCATATTATAATAAGAACAGATAATTTTGAAGGGAGTTTACTTATGGAATATTCTCAGGAAATAAAGAAAATGTGTGTTGTAGGAAACAGCGCCAAACACGGTCCGGCTCCGATCCCGGAAGAAGGACAGTGGATTTATGCAAAACAAGTTGGAGACATTTCAGGTCTAACACATGGCATTGGCTGGTGTGCACCACAACAAGGGGCTTGTAAATTAACATTAAATGTCAAAGGTGGTATTATTCAAGAAGCATTGGTTGAAACATTAGGGTGTTCAGGAATGACCCATTCAGCAGCAATGGCTTCTGAAATTTTACCAGGCAAAACCATTCTAGAAGCCTTAAATACGGATTTAGTCTGTGATGCCATTAATACTGCAATGCGTGAATTATTTTTACAAATTGTATATGGTCGTACACAAACAGCGTTCTCAGAAGGTGGTTTACCGATTGGTGCCGGTCTTGAAGATTTAGGCAAAGGCTTAAGAAGTCAGATTGGAACAACGTATGGAACGCTTGAAAAAGGACCTCGATATCTTGAATTAGCTGAAGGTTATATTACAAAAGTTGGGCTTGATAAAGATGATGAAATTTGCGGATATCAATATATGCAATTAGGCAAATTGATGGAATACTTAAAAGCTGGCGACGATGCTCAAACAGCAATGTCAAAAGCACAAGGTAGCTATGGTCAATTTGATAACGCGGTTAAATATATTGACCCACGTCACGAATAGGAGGCATGAAGATGGCATTATTTGAAAGTTATGAAAGAAGAATTGATAAAATCAATGCGTTCTTAAAAGAAAACGGCATCGACTCTTTAGAAGAAACTCAAGCTATTTGTGAAGGCAAAGGACTTGATGTTGCTAAAATTGTAAGAGACGTTCAACCAATTGCGTTTGATAACGCATGTTGGGCTTATACCGTTGGTGCAGCGATTGCGATTAAACGTGGAAAAACGCGTGCAGCAGATGTTGCTGAAGTTTTAGGAGAAGGCTTACAATCTTTTTGTATTCCAGGTTCTGTGGCAGATCAACGTAAAGTTGGGATTGGTCATGGAAATTTAGGGGCAAGATTGCTTAGAGAAGAAACCGAATGTTTTGCTTTTGTAGCAGGACATGAATCTTTTGCCGCTGCAGAAGGCGCCATTGGGATTGCACGCAATGCCAATAAAGTTCGTCAAAAACCTTTACGCGTTATCTTAAATGGTTTAGGCAAAGATGCGGCTTTAATTATCTCAAGAATCAATGGGTTTACGTATGTAAAAACAGCTTATGATTATAAGACAGGCGATCTAGAAGTTGTTTCTTCTACACCTTATTCTGATGGTGAAAGAGCAAAAGTGAATTGCTATGGGGCAAACGATGTTCGAGAAGGCGTAGCTATTTGTCATCTTGAAAATGTCGATGTTTCTATTACAGGCAATTCAACCAATCCAACCCGTTTTCAGCATCCAGTTGTTGGAACCTATAAAAAAGAACGGTTAGAACAGGGCAAGAAGTTTTTCTCTGTTGCGTCTGGTGGCGGAACAGGTCGTACACTTCATCCAGATAATATGGCTGCTGGTCCTGCATCTTATGGGATGACAGATACCATGGGTCGTATGCACAGTGATGCACAATTTGCTGGTTCTTCATCAGTTCCTGCGCATGTCGAAATGATGGGCTTAATTGGGATGGGAAACAATCCAATGGTTGGTGCAACCGTTGCGGTTTCCGTTGCTGTTCAACAAGCTATGAACTAAATTTAACACACAATATAAACGTTTTAACCTTCAGGTTAAAGCGTTTTTTATTAAAGGAAATGAAGGTAAAAGAAGAATCGGTTCAAGGAAATGACATTTTAAAAAGTGTCAAAATAAAAAAATTGTACCCCTTTACTTTCTTCTATATTATATGGGAAATAACCACGATTAATGAAAGAATTTTTAAAATTTAAAGAAGCTTAAAATAGGAAAAAAGAGAACAATAAGCCGTTTGCGAATGAAAACAATCAATTTTTGAAAAAAAATGAAAGAATTGTAACTTTCACCTTGCATTGACCCTTGGGATATGTTATAATTAATGCAACAAAAGCAAAACGATAAAATATGGAAACACATAGTGGTTTTTAATGTTTTTTTGCGATTTAAATACTTAAAAAAATATGGAAGTAACGAAGGCGTTAGAATACACAAATGTATTCTAATGCCTTTTTTGAATTAAGTATGCATTGTCAAAGCAGGATCATGGCTGATCAGGCTCAAAAAAACATGTTTAATTTGTCTAAAAGAGCAAGGCGTTAAGGCAAGTAGGTTGAAAGTTGAAAGGAGAAAAAAGCATTCGCTTGCGAGCCATAAAAGAATAAGGGAAATTAACGAAGATGTTAAATTATGCAAGGCATATTTTAGTGTCTTTTTTTATTGAAATAAAAAAAGTTAACAAAGGAGAAACAATGAACCGTATTACAGAACATCCTATTTTAGGAAAACCAGAAAAAGGTCGTCTTGTGACTTTTTTCTTTGATAATAAACCGGTTGAAGGTTATGAAGGAGAACCGATTGCAGCAGCATTAAAAGCAGAAGGTCTTATGGTTCATCGATATACGCAGAAAAAACACGAACCAAGAGGTATGTTTTGTGCGATTGGAAGATGTACTGATTGTGTTATGGTGGTCGATGGCGAACCGAATATTCGGACCTGTGTCACCCCTTTAAAAGAAGGTATGGTGGTTCAGACACAAGATGGGATTCGTCCGAAAGTAACAGATGAAGGGAATAAAAAACAATGAAGCGATATGATTTAATAGTAATTGGTGCTGGCCCTTCTGGGTTATCAGCGGCGATCGAAGCGGCAAAAAGAGGGCTTTCCGTTGTTGTTTTTGATGAAAATGAAAAACCAGGTGGACAACTTTTTAAACAAATTCACAAGTTTTTTGGATCAAAAGCCCATAAAGCAAAAATTAGAGGGTTTAACATTGGTGAAATGCTTTTAAAAGAAGCGGATGCCGCTGGTGTAAAAGTTGTATTAAATGCGACGGTTACAGGGATGTACTTGGATAAAGAAATTCTTGTTCGTCAAGAAAATGCAATGGTTCATTACAAAGGCGATTCTATTATTATTGCAACCGGTGCAGCAGAAAATACGATCACGTTTGATGGGTGGACTTTGCCAGGCGTCATGGGTGCAGGTGCGGCACAAACGATGATGAACGTGATGGGCATCCAACCAGGGAAAAAGATATTAATGCTTGGTAGTGGGAATGTTGGCCTTGTTGTAAGTTATCAGTTAATGCAGGCAGGATGCGAGGTTGTTGCCGTTGTGGATGCAGCGCCTAAAGTTGGCGGTTACGGCGTTCATGCAGCAAAAGTTGCGCGTTGTGGCGTGCCATTCTATTTATCCCATACGGTTATCCGTGCAGATGGTAATGAAATGGTTGAAAAAGTTGTAATTGCCGAAGTGGATGCACATTTTAAACCGATAGAAGGCACCGAAAAAGCATTTGATGTTGATACGATTTGTATTGCAGTAGGCCTTTCTCCTATGTCACAATTACTGAAAATGTCTGGGTGTGAAATGGAAGATAATCCTAAAAAAGGTGGACAAGTGCCAATTATTGATGATTTTGGAGAAACATCAATCCCTGGTGTATTTGCCAGTGGCGATGTTTCCGGCATTGAAGAAGCGAGTTCAGCGATGATTGAAGGGAAAATGTCTGGGATTTGTGCAGCAGAATATTTAGGCTATTGTACAGAAGCTGAAAAAGAGAGCGCATTGGCACGATTAGAAGAAGATTTAGATAATCTAAGACAAGGGATGTTTGCTCCAAAAAACAGAGGACAAGCCATTGAGTTAACCGATGAAGGAATTGAATTGTCAAAATCGTTATTAACAAAAGGCTATATGGAAGACGCAGATATGGAACGCTTTCCTGGGGTTACTCATACGAAAGGAGTGCATCCAGTCATTGAATGTACTCAAAATATTCCATGCAATCCCTGTCAAGATGCCTGTCCTCAAAAATGTATTATGGTTGGCGATGATATCACCGCGTTACCCATTATTGATGAAGAAAGAGCCTGTATTGATTGCGGCATGTGTGTCGCATCTTGTTCAGGACAAGCGATCTTTTTAGTTGATGAAGATGCGGGTGAAGGACAAGCGACCGTGACCTTCCCGTATGAATTTTTACCGTTACCGGAAAAAGGCGATATCGGGATTGCTTTAAATCGAAAAGGGGAAGCCCTTTGTGAAGCGAAAATTGTGAAAGTAAAAACCTCAAAAGCATTTGATCATACAGCCCTTGTAACAATGGCAGTGCCACAAGAACAAGCGATGAGTGCGCGGTTTTATAGAAAGGAGAACAACTAATGGAAAAAGTAATAACTAGCCAAGGCATTGTTGATCGCTCTAAAGACATAGGCCCCTTTGTTCCTGAAGCAGATGATGATCGATTGATCTGTCGTTGTGAAGAAATTACAAAAGGTGAAATTAGAAAAGCTGTTCACGAAGGGATGTACACCGTAACGGAAGTACGACGCTATCTTCGTGCCGGTATGGGCCTTTGTCAAGGACAAACCTGCGGTCGCTTTGTAAAAGGGATTATCGCAAGTGAGTTGGGGGTTTCTCCAGCAGAATTAGAGCCTGCAACAAGTCGTTCTCCAATGCGTCCAGTGGAAATGGCTGTTTTAGGACATGAGGTGTAAAAATGACCATAAATATAAATGAAAAAACGGCAGATGTCATCATTGTTGGTGCTGGTATTATCGGCAGTGCATCGGCTTACTATTTAGCGCAAAAAGGGCTTTCTGTGATTGTATTAGAAGGCAGCAAAAATATTGGCGATGGTGGATCTTCTAGAAATGGTGGCGGGGTTAGACAATCAGGTCGAGATCCGAGAGAGTTACCACTCGTTATGTGGGGAATTGAAAACTTATGGCCAACCCTTTCAGAAGAATTAGGGGTTGACGTAGAATATACCCAAAAAGGGAATTTGCGTTTAGGCAAAACAGAAGCGCATTTAAAAACATTAAAAGGTTTGGCAGACCGTGCCATTGCGTGTGGACTAGATGTGCGTATGATTGATGGTGATGAAGTACGGGCGATTAATCCTTATTTATCTGAAGAAGTCATTGGAGCAAGTTGGTGTCCAACCGATGGGCATGCGAATCCTTTAACAGCAACCCTTGGATATTATAAAAAAGCAAGAGAACTTGGTGTGCGCTTTATTACCGGCGAAAAAGTTGTCCAAATCAAAAAAATCAAAGGACAAGTGCGTCAAATCATTACAGAAAATAACGTTTATGAAAGTGATAAAGTTTTAGTAGCTGCCGGATATCAAAGTCGTAAAATCCTTTCAACAGTTGGGATTGATGTACCGATGGAAGCGCTTAAGATGAGCTGTTTAGTTACAGAAGCAGAACCAAAAATGTTTGACCAAATGCTAGGAACTGCCGAAGCCGATTTTTATGGGCATCAGTCTAAACACGGATCCTTTGTCTTTGGTGGCAGTACAGGGTTCGAGGGAATGGATAAAGATAATGGTCGACCCATTTCAAGTAGTCTAGGTGCATCGTGTACATGCCGTGGGATTATGAAATATTTCCCAGCCCTTTCTCAAGCAAAAATTGTGAGAAGTTGGAGTGGTTGGATTGATCGATGTGCAGATTTGGTGCCAGTCATCAGTCCAGTAGAAGAAGTACCAGGATTATACATCGCGTGTGCTTTTACAGGACATGGGTTTGGAATAGCCCCTGCAGCGGCTTATAACATTGCAGAAATGATTGCAGACGGCAAAACAACCATTGACATAAGTGCTTTACGGTATGATCGATTTAAACCTAAGCTTTAATAATTAAGGGGACAAGGGATAGTATTCATTACGTGGTCAAATTTTGAGGAGGAAAAAATTATGGAGTTATCAAGAGTCGAAATCATCACAAATAATTCAAAAATCGAATCATTGAGAAATGCATTAGGACGATTTGGAATTAGTGGGATGACGGTTTTTCAAGTTTTAGGGTGTGGGGTCCAAATGGGTACTCGGGAATACGAGGTTGAACAGCGGACAGAGCCAACATTATTACCTAAAGATATGGTCATGTTGGTGCTTCCAACCAAAGAAGTTCCAGATTTTTTAAAATTTGTCTCCGAAGAATTATATACGGGGCATATTGGAGATGGTAAAATTTTTGTATCACAAGTCACCAATGTGCTTCGTGTCCGGACGGGTGAAGAAGGGTATGAAGCCCTTCTCCTTAAAGAATAAAGAGGCATGACGTTATGAATGAAAAAAAATTAGGGCTTCCAAGTGTCATTGCAACAGGAATTGGTTTGATTGTTGCAACAAGCTGTTTGCTTTCTTTGGGGATTGGATCTTCTGCGATTGGATTGACCTTTATTATTTCGATGATCATTGCATGTGTCATCAATATTTTATTTGCCCTTTCCGTATCAGAGTTAAATACACTCATGCCAAATTTAACCGGTGGATTAGCTCAGTATACCCTTGCATGCTGTGGTCCTTTTATCACCATTGTGGTCATGGTTGGTGGGTATTTGTTTTGTAATACCTTAGTTGGGAGTGCAGAGTGTGCGATGTTTGGCAATACCATTGCGAGCGTCTTTCCAGAAATAAATATTCCAGCGAGTATTTATTGTATTTTTTTATTGGTACTGCTTATTATGGTTAATCTGAATGGGGTTGACATGTTTGCAAAAATTCAAAATATTGTGGCGTATAGTCTGATTGTATCGTTGTTTATTTTAGCAATTTTAGGGACGATTAAAGCAAACCCGGCAACAATTGTCACACAACCAGCGGTCTTATCATCCAATTTTAAAGACATTACCTCCCTCTGTGGATTGGCATTCTTTCTCTTTATTGGGGTTGAATATATTATACCTATCTCCAATCAAGTCAAAAATGCGCGAAAAAAAGTGCCATTAGGAATGGTCTTAAGTTTGGTCATCGTGCTGGTCATGCAAATTTTTATGGTATTGGGCTTTCATAATTATACCCCTTGGGGTGCATTAGGAGAAAGTACAACGCCGCATGTTTTATATGGAACCTTATTATTAGGACCGATTGGAACTTATTGGATGGCGATTGTTTCCATTTTAGCGGTCACAAGTAGTATCAATACCGTGATTTCTGCATTAGCGTATATTAGCAGTGGAATGGCAAAAATTAATTTACTCCCAGCAGCGTTTATGAAGACAAATAAAAAAGGGGCACCCTATGTTGGCATTCTTGCCAGTGGTGGGATCATGATTGTGATTAATGCCCTTGGATTATCAACTTCTGAGGAATTATCTTTTCTTATTTTAACGGGATGTGTCTTTTGGATGATTGCCTATATTGTTACTCATGTTAATGTGATGATTTTAAGAAAGCGTCTACCAAAAGCACCCAGAGCCTTTAAAGTGCCTGGCGGATTGACTATTCCGATTATTGGGATTATTGGCATTGCTTGGATGATTTACAATATTAGTTCTGATATAGAAGTTCGTTTACAAATATATAAACTCTGTTTAATTGTTTTTGCAATATTGGCGGTATATGCGTATATTTGGGTTAAAAAAATCATGAAAGTTAAACTCTTTAAAGCCTTTCCAGTTTCAAAAGTCATGGCAATGGAAAATGATTGGTACCATGTTTATCATAATCCTGGAAAAATCAGACTCAATATAGAAGGCGTAGAACCGAATAATAAAAAATAACAGGGTAAACAAGTGTAACAATCAAGAAAAAAGACAAACATAAAAAAACAAAAGAATCAGCAGAAGGAATATAGAGGAGGACTTGAAAATGAAAAACCAAGCAAAAATCGATTTTTTATATTTAAATGAACAAGATATGTTAAAAGCTGGGGTCGATGATGTGGTTGGATGTACCGATTGTATGGAAGATTTATTAAAATTACTCGATCAAGGCGATTATCGAATGGGTGGAGAAAACGGCAACTCTCACGGGTGTATGATTTCTTTCCCAGAAACATCCCCCTTTCCAAATATGCCAAAAGATGGTCCGGATCGTCGATTTATGGCAATGCCAGCCTATGTTGGCGGTAAATTTGATATTGCAGGGATGAAATGGTATGGTTCAAATGTTGAAAACAGAAACAAAGGAATTCCAAGATCGATTTTAATGTTGATGCTTAATGATAAAGAAAGTGGTGCACCGAAAGCCTTAATGTCTGCTAATCTACTCAGTTCATACCGTACATCAGCGGTTCCAGGGGTAGGGGTTAAGCACTTGGCTTTAAAAGATTCAAAAGTGCTAGGCATTGTTGGACCAGGGGTGATTAGTTGCACAACTATTCAAACTTTTGCGGCATTAAGACCATCTTTAAACACCTTGAAAATAAAAGGAAGAGGTCAAGCGTCTATCGATCGCTGTATTGCTTTTGTGAAAGAAAAATGTCCTCAATTTACCACGATTACGGTTTGTGATACCTTAGAGGAATGTATTAGAGAATCTGATATTATAAGCTTTGCAACCTCTACACCAATGACTGGTGGACAATCAATTTATCCAATGGTCAAGACAGAATGGATCAAAAAAGGTGCTATATTCTGTATTCCAGGGTGTGCTAATTTCGAAGATGACCTTGCTTTAGATAAGAATACAAAACGTGTTGTCGATAATATCGGTCTTTATGAAGCTTGGACAAGTGAATATCCTTATCCAACGTTTGATAAAGTCTATATCTTAGGCAATAAATTTATGGATTATATCCATGATGGCAAAATGGAAAAATCACAGATTGATGATCTTGGTCAAATCCTGAATGGGAAAAAGTCAGGCAGAACCAATGATGATCAAATTATTCTTTATTCCATCGGAGGCATGCCAGTCGAAGATGTCGCTTGGGGAAAAGAAGTCTATGATTATGCTGTCAAAAATGATATCGGTGTTCCACTTAATTTATGGGATACACCAGCTTTATTCTAATCAAAAAAACACTGTATTTATACAGTGTTTTTTTGATGCTTTAAATTAAACGGGTAATCAAAGAAGAATGAGATTAAACGATTTAGAGAAAAATAAAGGTTCTATCCTAAGTTTTTAGACTAAAGGTTTTTCAAGGCATTGCTGGCGATAAGCATTTGGAGAAAGATTGAATTGTTTTTTAAAAGCACGGCTGAAAGAACTGGCCTCTCGATAACCACATTGAAGGCCAATTTTTTCAATGGTAAAATTTGTTCCACGCAGAAGGGCCTTGGCTTTGTCTAAACGATAATAAATCACGTAATCTTTAAAATTGGTGCGCTCTATTTTTAAAAAAAGGCGACTGAGGTAATAAGAACTAATATAGAGTTCTTCCGCAATGGACTCTAAAGAAAAATCTTGGCATTGATCAATCGCTGTTTGAATC
>Ga0172378_10001379_pt1 | contig 22384 bp, 17 predicted proteins | sample GrowelOW332metaG_FD_119755 | JGI IMG/M metagenome (GOLD analysis project Ga0172378, IMG submission 119755) | Groundwater microbial communities from an aquifer near a municipal landfill in Southern Ontario, Canada - Pumphouse #3_1 metaG | ecosystem: Environmental > Aquatic > Deep subsurface >... | reverse complement strand
TTCGTCGAGCAAAATTACATTGCCCGCTTCCTTGAACATCATGCCCATGTTGAGCCTGTTTTTTTCTCCGCCAGAAAGCACGCCAACTTTTTTACTTTGGTCTGGTCCGTTAAAGTTGAACCAGGAGCAATAAGCGCGGCTGTTTACTTCACGAACAGCGCCATTCAACGGCCTGCCCTTTTCATCAACTGCGCCTAATTTAATTATGTCTTGTCCGTCACTTAACTGCTGCCACACAGTTTTTTCTGGATCAAGTTTTGACCTCATCTGGTCTACATAAACTAATTTTACAGTCTCGCCAATTTTTATAGTGCCGCTGTCTGGTTTTTCACCACCAGCTTTTCCGTCAGCTCTCTCTACTGTTTGTCCTGCCGCATCAGCAATCAACTTGAACAATGTAGTTTTACCTGCACCGTTTGGTCCGACAATGCCAACAACTGCTCCTGCAGGAACTGAGAAATTTAATTTATCAAACAAAAGTTTGTCGCCATAAGCTTTTGTTAAGTCATGCGCTTCAATTACACAGTTTCCTAATCTTGGTCCCGCTGGAATTGAGATTTGTGATTCCTTTAACTGAACTCTTTTATTTTCTTCAGCAAGAAGCTGCTCGTACTTAGTAATATGCTCCTTATGTTTTGCCTGTCTGCCTTTAGCGCCCATGTGAATCCAGTCAAGCTCTTCTTTCATTTGCTTCTGTCTTGTTGATTCGGACTTTTCTTCCATTTCAAGACGCTTTTCTTTTTGCTCAAGCCATGAAGAATAATTTCCTTTGAATGGGAAACCTTCGCCTCTGTCCAGTTCCAAAATCCAACCGGCAACATTATCAAGGAAGTAGCGGTCATGCGTAATTGCAATAATTGTTCCAGGGTAAGTATGAAGATGACGCTCAAGCCACTCTACAGTTTCTGCGTCAAGATGATTTGTTGGTTCATCAAGCAAAAGAATGTCCGGCTTCTGCAAAAGCAAACGGCACAATGCAACACGGCGGCGCTCTCCTCCAGAAAGTGTATCCACAACTTGATCAGGTGGCGGGCAACGTAAAGCATCCATTGCAAGCTCAAGGTTCGCGTCCAAGTTCCAAGCGTCAAGAGCGTCAAGTTTGTCTTGAAGTTCTGCCTGCCTTGCGCCTAATTTATCATAGTCTGCATCTGGGTCGCCAAACGCTTCGTTCACTTTATCAAATTCAGAAATCAAATCTGTAATAGGTTTTACGCCTTCGCTAACAATTTCTTTTACAGTCTTGCCATCTTCAAGCTGAGGCTCCTGTTCCAAATATCCAACTGAATATCCTGGAGCAAGGGAAGTTTCACCAGTGTAGTCTTTGTCTATTCCGGCGAAAATTTTAAACAAGCTAGATTTACCAGCGCCGTTTTCACCAAGAACGCCAATCTTAGCACCATAGTAATATGAAATGCTAACGTCTTTTAAAACAACTTTTGTGCCATACGCGCGAGAAACGCGATCCATTGTGTAAATGATTTTTTTATCGTCAACTGTCTTTGCCATGTGTTGAAGTATATAGAAGAAAGTGGAAACTGTAAACAGAATATAATTTATGAAGCATCTAAAAACTTCAGCTTTTAGAGAGACCTTTTACTCTATTTCTTAAAATATCGTCTTGCGTATTACGCTAAACGTATGATACAATAATGTATGATAAAGTCATTCAAATCAAAAGAAACAGAAAAACTAGCTTCTTCAGGTGAAAGCCGTGTATACAAATCTTTTGAACGAATAGCTTTAAGAAAACTTGATATGATTGACGCTGCAATTACAGTTGAGTCTTTACGAATTCCTCCAGGCAATCATTTAGAAATGTTACAAGGCGACAGAAAAGGGCAATACAGTATTAGAATAAATGAGAAATAACGTATTTGTTTTACATGGAAAGGCAGCGATGCTTACGATATTGAAATCGTAGATTATCATTCTTAAGGAGGTCTATATGATTAGAACAAAAAACATTATTCACCCAGGAGAAATACTCAATGAAGAATTTCTTAAGCCAATGAATTTAAGTCAAACAAAACTAGCGCTAGACCTTCATGTTCCAGCCCCTAGAATAAATGCAATTATCAATGGAGTTCGTTCGATAACCGCAGATACAGCACTTAGACTTGGAAAATATTTTGGAACAGGTCCTGAATTTTGGATGAACCTTCAAAATAAATATGATTTATGTATGGCGCAAAAAAAGGAAACTCTTGAGTTAAATAAAATTGAACAAAAAGTTTATGCCTAATATTTTAGGACATCTATAAAAGCTGAAGTTTTTAAAGGCAACTTTTATTTGTATTTTTTCTGCATCAATCTCTTTTCAAAATCTTTTGCTAAAAGCGGCTTGTCAAAATAGAAGCCTTGAATAATGTCGCCACCTAAAGATTCTACAAGTTTTAGTTTTTCTTTTGTCTCAACGCCTTCCGCTACAACCTGCATGTTCAAATCTTTAGCCATACGAATAATGTCTTTTACAACAAGCTCGGCTTTTGTTTCTGGAACAACAGAATCAATAAATGACTTGTCAAATTTTAATACTGAGAAATTTAAATCATGAAGCAAGCTGATTGAAGAATAGCCTGTTCCAAAATCATCAATTGAAGAAATAATATTTTGCTTCTTAAGATCGTCAATTGTTTTTTTCAAATTTTCTTTTTCATTAAGAAAAGAAGTTTCTGTAAATTCTATTTCAACTAGCTCATGCGGAATATGCCAAGAATTTATTACATTTAAAATTCTTTCTGAAACATCTGGCTCTGAAAAATGCAGTTTTGAAAAATTTACAGAGACACGAACAGTTCCATAGCCTTTCTTTTGCCATTCAGAAATCTTCTTACACACTTGATTTAAAACATAAAAATCTATTCTTTTTATAAATCCATTTTCCTCGCATACAGAAATAAAATCAGAAGGTGGAATTATTTTACCATTATGATTCCATCTAATTAAAGCTTCTGCACCTACTAGCATATTTTTTGAAGCCTTGACTTTTGGTTGAAACATTAAGAACAATTCTTCTTTTTTCATTGCCAACGGTAGCTTTTGTGTAACTTCCAAGGAATTTTCTATTTCAGATGCAAGTGAAGTTTTAAAAGTTATAATATCAGCATTGTTTTCTTGTTTAGCCTTCATGTAAGCAACATTCAAAGGCTCTTCTATTTCTTCTACAGTATTTTCTGTGCCTAACAAGTTATAAACACCGCATCTTATTTTTAACATAAGGGAATCTTCTGCTGTTGATTTTAGCAAAGGTAGGTTTAAATTATTCAATTCATGTATTACTTTATTTGTTCGTTCTGATTTTAAAATTGCCAAGAAATTATCATCGCCACTATGGTAAAGAGATTCTTCTTTTACTAAAAGTTTTTCTGCATATTCACCAAATTGCTTAAGAACTTTATTTCCTGTTTGAAAATCAAAACGCTTATTTATCATAATGAAGTTCTTTAAATTAAAATGCAATACGGTTTTCCCTTGCAATTGTTTTTCTGCAATAAGCTCGCTTAATTTTTCGCGGAACATAGTGCTGTTTTTTAGATCAGTGACAATATTAGTTGTAAGCAGCTTTTGATTTTGATTTTTTTCATAGTTAACACAGTTCTCAACTTTATTAAAACCATTTGCTATTGCTTCGGCCATTTCCATACAAGAATGATAACCACAAGACTCACAATCTACATGTCGTGATTTTTCTGTAGTCTTATGCATTGTCATAAAGATTTCTTCATATGCCTCTTGTGGAATCATAAAAGGCTGCTCGTATTCTTCAACATATCTATATTGGAAATCATTATATTCTAGAGATTTAAAATGCTCATTAAGAGCGTCAAGAAGTTTATTGTCTGGCAAAGAAGGATTTTCTTTACAAATGTATTTTTTATATTCTTCAAGAACAGTCTTCATGTCTGCTCTTCCAAAATCAACACCTGAACCAAAAGTGCAACCGTGTTCGCAATTCAAAGCTTCAACTATAAAAGAATTATTTTTATCATTTATAACTGGAACATAACGAGGCATCATTGGGTACATGTAAATTGTGTTTGACAAATTCATAATTGGTCTTTTGTAACCAATTAGCCTAGAAATATTTTGACGCAAACCTCCTGGCATACAGCACAAAGAGCCATGCTCAAAATCAGGCAAGTCCGGCTTAAAACTTTTAGCAGCAATTTTATTTTGATTTACAACATCATCAAAATTCACTTTAGCAAACAAATGTTTAAAAGTAACATTGTATTGAACAAGCCCTTTGAAATCATCACAGTCAATAAAATCTTTTGCAGTAATACAAGGGCTTAAGTAAGCAATATTTTTTAAGTCGGACAAATACTTTCTTATATAAGTTGCGGCGCACATTAAAGGAGGCTTCACTGGAATTATTTTATCAACAAAAGCAGGCTGCTGTTTTTGCAAATATTCTATTACCGCAAAACAAGTTCCTGCAATTGCATTTTCATTTGGGTTGTCTTTTAGCCATTTGCAATAAGCCCATGTTGCAATGTCATATCCAATACTTCCGTTGTAAACTTTTTTAACACCAATCTTTTTTAAGTAAGTTAGAAATGCAGGTGCAACTTCTGGAAAATCAATATAAAAAGAAGGATCAACTATTATGGAAATTGGAATTCCTTTTGTTAAATCTTCAAAGAAATTATCTGTGTCATCAACATACTCGCGTGAAAATTGACGGCACATTGTTATGCAGTGGCCGCAATGAATACACTTGCTTGGATTAACAACAATAAAATTTTTATCTTCTACTATTTTTGCAATGTTAGCACCTGGAACTGGGCATCCAGAAACGCAATTGTTGCAGCTAATGCAATTATCTTTTGTATAAACAATTTCTTTACACATATTTTATTCTCTCTCTTTTTATTCAAATACTGCCATTATCATAGTTTGATTAAGGTGCATATCATTTAGCTGCTCACCAGTTGAAGAAAATCCTGCAAAATGTTTAAAACTTTTTCCCATCAAATCAGAAAACTCGTTTAGGTAATTTGTTTTTTTATAATACACAGTTAACGCAAGACAGTTAATCATAAAAACGAACGAAGGATCTTTAATTTTTTCATGTACTTTTTTTATTGTTTCATTTGTAATTTTTTTATAATCATCTGGTTCAACTAAGCAAATTCTCGTTTCATTGTAAATGCGGCTGTTCCAAGAAACAGAACCGTCTGGAAGAACCTTATTCAAATCACTTATATAAAATCCATTTGCCATAACTCTTCCAACAGGATAAATTTGAAGATAGTAAGGCAGTTCTTCTTTTACACAAGGAATCTCAGCAGCTAAAATTTCTGCGGCGGGTTTTCCATCTAGCTCTTTTACAATTCTATTTTTAACATCAACATCAGTCACTCTAAAAAAATCAGAGGACTTTTTATAAATGTTCTGTTTAAATATTTCAATTTTGCCTTTTTCATTATGGATAAAAACAAATATGCTTGCTTCGCTATAAACTTTGCCATTGTATGAAACAAAAGATGTTTCTTTATTTTCAAATTCAGTTTCACTCATGCCCGACGAGCCACCAAACACTGGTATGGAATATGGCGCATAAACTGTATCGTACAAAGCAAGAACAAGCTCTTCGCTCATAGAAAGCGCTGTTGTAAATTCCATGCAGATTGTATTTTCTTTTGGTACTTTATTTAATTGATCTTGAACAACAGGCGCATATTTTAAAGGGTAGCGTTTTATTTCTTCTATTACACCGCTTCCAAATTGAATACCCTCTTCAAATGAAATTGCATAAATTGTATTTTCAGAGATTCCGTTATTTGAAAACATGTAATGTGAAGTTGTACCAAGAACTGTTGTGTCGCTAAAAAGATCTTTAAATTTTTCTGCAACTGCTTGAAATTTTTTTACAGGTGCAAAAAATATTATGAGTTCTGGTGTTTTAAAATTTTCTATAACTTGGGTTACGGCTGAGTCAATATTTGAAGCAGAACTAAGACCTGTCAGAATTTTCATACTTTAATATTATCATAAATTTGTACTGTTTACAATAAAAATTAAAGTATGAAAATCATGGAAAACTATGAAAGACATTGCGTTTTTTAGAGGTTCTATGATTCATTTCTTGAGTTTTTTATATAAATGTTCTACTATATAATTTCATCAACTGTTCAAGTTACAGTTCGGAACTTTTAAGAAGTTCTATCATAAATATATGAAGGAAAAAATATGAAACTTACTTGTGGAATTGTTGGCTTACCAAACGTAGGCAAATCTACTATTTTCAGCGCACTTACTAAAGTGCCAGCAGCTGCGGAAAACTATCCGTTCTGCACAATTGATCCAAACAAAGGAATTGTTGACTTGCCAGATGAACGCCTTGATTTTTTAGCAAGCGTTTTTCAGCCTAAGAAAAAAACTCCTACAAGCGTAGAATTTGTTGATATTGCAGGATTGATTAAAGGAGCAAGCAAAGGCGAAGGACTTGGCAATCAGTTCCTTGCCAACATTCGTGAGACAACAGTTATTGCGCACGTTGTAAGATGCTTTGATAATCCAGACATTCAGCATGTTCGTGAAGATGCAAAAACAGACGCACCCATTGATCCAGAAAGCGACATTCTTACAATCAACTTTGAATTGGCACAGGCCGACTTGGACTCAATTACAAAAAGACAGGAAAAAGTTACAAAAGCAATCCGCGCTATGGGAAAAGAGGAAGAGAAAAAATTTGCCGGATACTCAAGCGCAGTTGCAAAAATTAAACCGCTTCTTCAGGAAGGAAAATGCGCACGTATGGCAGACTTGACTGATGATGAAATGGCGGGCATTGCTGACTTGAACCTTCTTACAATAAAGCCACAGATTTATGTTTGCAACATTGATGAAGACACAATTGCGACAGGCTCAAATAAATATGTAGAAGCTGTAAAAAAAATTGCAACAGAAGAACGCTCAGAAGTTGTAGTTCTTTGTGGAAAATTTGAAGCAGACTTGTCAGACGTAACCGACCCTAACGACCGCAAGGAATTTATGGAAAGCGTTGGAATGAAAGAAAGCGGACTTACAACTCTTTCACGCCAAGTTTACCATCTAATGGGACTACGCACATTCTTTACAGGCGGACCAGATGAATGCAGGGCTTGGACAATTCATTCAGGCGACACTGCTCCAAAAGCGGCAGGTGTAATTCACACTGATTTTGAAAAAGGATTTATAAAAGCAGAAGCATATTCAATTGACGACTTGCGCCAGTACGGTACAGAAGCAAAAATAAAGGAAGCTGGAAAATACCGTCAGGAAGGGAAAGACTACGTTGTTCAAGACGGAGATGTTCTGTTCATTAAGTTCAACGTAAACAACAGCGGCAAATAATTATGGCAGAAGAAACTTTTAAAACAAAAGGCACTTGTTCTGTTGCAATTCATTTTACACGCGACGGTGACAAGATTCGAAACATTCACTTTGACGGTGGATGCAACGGCAATTTAAAAGCGATTGGCATTTTGTGCGAAGGCATGACGGCTAAGGAAATTGGCGAAAAGCTTCTTGGAAACAAGTGCGGCTACAAGTCAACTTCTTGCGCCGACCAGCTCGCACGTGCTGTTCTTGGAAAAGACAACAAGTAGTTTTTTTTAGAATGTACCCTTTGACAAGTTCAGGGTACATTTTTTTTACTAAATGTTTTTTCTAACATAGAAAGTCGCTTTGCCACTTCCCATTCTTTCAATCTTTTTCTGTTCGCAAAGAGATGTAAGAGAATTTTCAACAGAGGCTTTGCTTAGCGCAGGGCACATTTCCATAACATCGCTCTTTGTAAATTTTCCAAGCTGCTCTTTACAAACTCTTTCAACAATTTCCACAGCTGAAAGTTTTTCATCAATCAAACTAAGCCGTTCTTCAAAATCCCTGTATGATGCAATGAATGTTCCTAAAAGATATTTTACAAAAGAAGTGTTGTCATTATTGCCTTCATTCCAATTTATAGAAGTCTCTTGTAAAACTTCGTAATAAGATTCCTTTGTATTTTCAATTTTCTTTTCCAAGCTAATATATTTTCCAACAACAAATCCTGACCTGTAAAGAAGAAGTGTTGTAAGAAGGCGTGACATTCTGCCGTTGCCATCGTTAAAAGGATGTATGCACAAAAAATCTTTTATAAAATTTGGAATCAAAATAAGAGGATCAATTTTTCCTTCATCAATAGCCTTGTTGTAATTTTTACAAATTGAATCTACAGCAAGAGGAGTTTCAACTGGTGAAAGTGGAGTAAAAAGAATTTTAGTTGTGCCATCAGAATTATTTGCGACAATGTAGTTCTGACAGTTTTTAAATTTGCCGCCAATATTAGAATCAGAGTATTTATATAAATATTTATGAAGCTGAAGAATGTAAGATGATGTAATTGGAATATACTCAAAACTTTTGTGGATAATATTTAAAACATCCCTGTAGCCCATGATTTCTTTTTCATCGCGGTTACGTGGAGTTGTCTTGTCCGCAACTAGCTGCCGAATTCTTGTGTTTGTAGAAACAATACCCTCTATTTTATTTGAGCTTTCTGTGCTTTGAACTTTTGCAATTTCAACAAGCCTTTCTAACTTTTCTTTTTTCTGATTTGCATAAAGTTCCTGTCTGCCTTTATATTCGTAAATCTTTGCAACGTAACCTAGAATTTCATTGTCGAGTTTGCAGTGTATATTTTTAGTATAATCAAAGTTTCTCATTCGCCTAATAGCCTCTATTTACGCCTATTTTATACCATATTTTAGGCGTATTCTAGAGTTTTAGGGGCAAATTCGCCTAAATTTGATGAATTTTATGCTTATTATTAAATTTTTCTTTCATTTTCTTCTTTAACTGTCTGAAAGAAATATAACCTTCATTTTCACCAGAATCCTTTCCTTTTTGTAATTCACCAATAAGAATACTCTCTGCCTTCTTTACTTCATCTGTTTTCATAATTATTCAACCCCTTTGCACATCCACTTTTTGCTCTTCCATCTAAGCACCATCACAACGCCTCTAGAAAATTCATCAGTCGCAATGCTAAGCCAAATTGCAGTAAGACCAAACCCAAGCTTAATTCCAAAAACGTAGCTGCCTAAAACCATAATGCCCCACATTGAAAAAATGCCGTAGAACACAGGGAACTTTACATCGCCGCTGCCCTTCAAAGCGGAAATTGTCACCAAGTTCATAGAGCGTCCTGTTTCATAATAAATGCTAAGCAAAAGCAATTTATGAAGAAGCTTAGTTATTTCTACATCATGCGTGAAAAGTGAAATAATATTTTTGCTGAATAAGTTGATTAAAAGAATTACGCAAATGGAACAAGCTGAACCTATTAGCTGATATTTGTAAACTTTTTTATATGCAACATCAGACTGGCCCGCTCCTACAAAATAACCTGTCTTAATTTGAACAGCCTGTCCAATTGAATTTGTTAGAACATAAACGTACCTTACAATTGTCTGTGCATAAACAAGAGCAGACATTGCAGCAGTGCCCAAAGTAGAAACCATTGCCATGATTGTAATTTGCGCGACATTGTAGCTTATGCTTTCTCCAGCAGTTGGCAGTCCGATTTTAAAAATTGTGCGGTATGATTCCTTGTCAAAATTAAAAAGACCTTTGAACGGCATTTTAACTTCAGGCCTTATCCTGATATAAAAAGCATAGACAGCACAAGACGCAAACTGCGCAAGAACAGAAGCACATGCAACTCCAATAACCTCATATCCATTTTTGATTATGTAAATTGAAACAGCATTGCCCGCAACGTTAATTAAGTTCGCAATAATTGAACCAACAAGAGCATCTTTTGTGTGACCATACGCTCTAAGTATTGCGCCCTGTAACATGTTGAATGAAGTAGCAAGCGCGCCTAGTCCGCCAAAAATAATAAAATACTGAGTCGCAAAAGTTCGAACATCTTCATCAATTGAATAAAGAGAAAGTATTGGCTTTGTTAAGAACACGCCGAACAACGTGACTGCAATTCCAACATACAATGAAAGAGCCGTGCCCGCAGTCGCAACTTTTTTAGCCTTCTCTATTTTTCCAGCGCCAATGTACTGGGCAAGAACAATACTCACACCTGTGCAAATTATATTGAACAAAAGCTGTGTAAAAAAAATGTACTGCCCCATCATGCCAACAGCCGCAACCGCACTGTCTTTGTAAGTGCTAAGCATGATTGTGTCCACAGAAGAAACCAATGTTCTAAAAAAGTTTTCACCTACAATTGGAAGTGTAAGCGCAAACATTGGAAGAGCCGCTCTGTTTTTTACAATAGTCTTGTTTTGATTTTCTGTACTCATTATGAGCATAAGCTATACTGATTTTAGAATGATTGCAATAAGGAAGAATGATTATTGACTTATAGGGTTACTTCTTTATTTTATCTTTATTTTAACTCAAAGTAGATTTAATTTTCTTCCACAAACCCCGCCCCAATCTTATTCATCACCTCAAAAAAGTGAGGAAAGCTGACCGCGCAACATTCAGCATCCTTTACAATTACATTTTCACCTGTTGGAAGTCCAAGCCCCAAGCAAGCAAGGCTCATTGCAATGCGATGGTCGTTGTAAGTTTCCACAGTGCCGCCGTGAAGCTTGAACTCAGTATTTTTAGAGCCGTCTTTGTTCACTGGTGAATGTCCGTGAATTACAAGAAAGTCTTTTCCTTCTTCAACAGTCGCACCTAGTTTTGTAAGCTCTTCCCTTAGCACAACAATTCTGTCTGTTTCTTTTTTTCTGCAAACATCCGCATCTTCTAAATAAACGGTTCCTTCTATAAAACAGGAAACTGCGGCTAGAGCGCATATTGCATCAGGGAAGCCGGAAAGTTTTACGTGAAGCTCTTTGTTTAAAAGATTTTCTGTAGTAAGCCTGCCAATTTTATCAGCTGATTTTTTCATGCCACGAACTGTAAGAGTTGCATTTTCTTTGTTCCAAACAATATCAGCACCTACTGACTGCAAAATGCTTACTATTGCATCGTCCCCCTGAGTGCCGCTTGAGTCTACATTTGTAATTGTAATTTCGCTGTCTGTAATTAGAGCCGCAATTAAAGGGAACGCAACTGCCTCCCAGTCGCTTGGAATTGTTCTGTCAAAAGCTTTAAGAGGGACAGGGCCTGTCACTGTAATATGCTTGAAGTCTTTAGAAACTGTAACTGGAACGCCAACACTCTCCAGCCATTTTTTTGTCATTGTCAAATAAGGAGTTTCTTTTGGATCAGTAAGCTCGATGTGAAGTGTGCCATTCAATCTTACAGCCGCCATCATCATTCCGCTAACGTACTGGCTTAGTGCTCCGTCTGTTGTAACTGTTTTATTTACATCAATTGGACCTTGAATAATCATTGGGCAAGAAACGCTGTCTGGACGTGAAATATATGCTTTTGCTCCAAGCTGATTTAACGCATCTACAACGTGGGCAACTGGACGCTTACGAATACTTTCATCGCCTGTAAAAATGCTCCAGCCTTTAAATGTAGCAGCAATTGGCGACATAAAATATAAAAGAGAGCCGCTGTCTCCAACATCAACAACATTGTCTGGAAGATGCGCGTTTTTTCCAGCACCTGTTACAGTCCAAACCTTACCCGGAGTTTTATCATCAGAAGAGCCTAAATCAACTTTTGCCCCTAGCAAAGGAACTGCTTTACTTGTGCTTAAACAGTCTGCGCTTGGAAGTGGATTTGAAATATGAGAGACACCTTCTGCTAAAGACGCTAAAAGCAAAGCACGGATTGTGTGGCTTTTAGAGCCTGGCACTTGAACAGAGCCGTTTAATTTTGTTGATGATGATTTTATTTCCATGTGGAAAATATATCATAAATTAGATACCATGAAAATATATTGTTACCTAACATATTGTTTGCCAAAGAATAATATTGACTAACAATATTGCTACCTAACATATTTTCTGATATTATAAGAATATATTTGAGAGTACAGCTGGCTTTTAAGACCGGCTGTTTTTTTATTTAGGGGATTTCAATGCTTTACTATTTGGGTGGATTTTTAAAAAATTTTTGGGGACCAGCACGCCTTTTACAATCGTATGCAGTTTTAATTGTCTTAGCACTTTACACAGGTTTTGTAATTGTGAAAAATTTTCTGCCTAAGTTTTATAAATATCTTCCTTGCGACAGAGGCAGAGCGTTCACATTAACAGCAACAGCGGAAGCGGCAAAAGGAAAACCTACAGGTTCTGGCGTTGTGTTCATTACAATGTTTGTAATTCTTTGCTTTTTATTTGCGCCTCTTGACTGGCTTCAAGTTTGTATTCTTTTTTTAACTTGGCTTATGATGTTAACAGGCTTTCTTGACGACAGAAGCAGCAAGGGATGGGGCGAATATTTAAAAGGCTTCCTTGATTTAGTTATCTGCACAGCGGCGGCTTTTTTGATGGCATACTTTGTTTCAAAAACTTCACTAGATGGAAAGTTGTATTTCTGGCTTCCATTTATTTCTCACACAATTCATGTGCCTTCTTGGCTTTATATAATCATTACAGTTGTCATGCTATGGATGAGCGTTAACACAACAAACTGCACAGACGGAGTTGACGGCTTAAGTTCAACACTTGTTCTGATTGCACTTTTAACAATGGGCGGAATTTTCTACTTCATTCTTGGGCACAAAGACATTGCAGCCTACTTGCTTGTTCCACATTTAGCAGACGGAGCTTCTTGGGCTGCAATGACATTCTGCTTGGCCGGAGTTCTTATGGGCTACTTGTGGCACAACGCATTTCCTAGCGAAGTTTTGATGGGAGATGCAGGAAGCAGGGCGCTTGGTTTTTACACTGGTGTTTGCGTTATGATAAGCGGCAACCCACTTTTGTTCCTTGCAACATCTTCAATAATTATTGTAAATGGCGGCATGGGACTTTTAAAAGTTGCTCTTAAAAGATTCTTCCACATCAGCATTTTTGAAAAAATTAGATTTCCTCTTCACGACCACATGAGAAAAAATCACGGCTGGTCACCAACACAAGTTCTAATTAAATTTATGATTATGCAGATTTTAATTACAGTTGCAATGATGGGAATCTTCTTTAAAGTTCGTTAGTTTTTTACAGTACGTTTTACAGTTTTTGATATTTCAGAATTTTCAGAAGACCACAGTTTTTCATTTGTGTTCACATCGCAAAGTTCTGCGGTCACTATGAAAGTTCTAGTTTTTCTAGAATCTGATTCTTCTAACTTTGTCATAACTGTTGCATTGAATTGCAAATCGGCACCAACTTCTTCTGCAAATAAATCTACAGTTGCGTTAGATTCATTCTTTATATATTCTAGTTTGTCTGACTCAGAAATAAAATCATTTTCAACTTCTGTCTTAAGCATTTCTAAATTTAAATCTTCTCCGCTTATATCTTCAAACATTCCTAAAATTACAACAGGCTTTCTTCCGTATGTTTGGAAAAATTTTTCAAAGACAGAAGAAGAATCTAAATTGTCAAAAAAAGAATTTGAAATTTTAGAAGCATCTTTTTTTGTCCAGTAGCCATCAAATTCTGTTTGATTTTGTTTTGCGCCAGTCGAAGTTGTAACGCATGACGTAAAAATCGTTATAGTTAATAGAAGAATTGTACAGACAAAAAAAAATTGATTTCTAATTTTCATAAATGATTATTCCTTGCAAGCAATGTACGCAATTGTTTCTGAATCAGCAACTATATTTTTTAAGATGCAATATTCATTTGGCTGGTGAGCAGTGTTGTCCATTGTTGACCATACAACACAGTCAATGCCCTTTGTTCTAAGGTCAGCGCCAACTGTTCCGCCGCCAATGCCAATTGTTTTTGCTTCAATTCCATGGACTTGTTTTATTGCATCTTTAAGCTGATTAACAACTTTTGAATCTACAGGAGTTGCAGGAGATTCCGCCGCTTGAAGTTCAGAGACTTCTATTTTTACACCATATTTTTTTTCTATTTTTGCAACACGGACTTTAACTTCTTTTCTAACTTCATCAAGTGTGTAGCATGGAAGAATACGGCAGTCCGCGCAGAAAACATCATCGCCTGGAATTATATTTACAGCCGGCACATTGTTCATTTTTTGAGTTGGCTGGAATGTTGAATACTCCGGAGTAAACAATTTATTTTTTTTGGAGAATTTATTTTCCATGTCAGTAATTTTAAGTGCCAATTCACACGCTGCTAAAAAAGCATTTTTTCCTTCATCAGGCCGCGAGCCATGTGCCATTTTTCCAATTGTGTGGAACTTGAGCCAAAGAATATTTTTTTCTGCAACTTCAATAGTCTCGCCTTTAGAGTCGCCACCGTCTGGAATTAAAATGATGTCTTCTTTTTTGAACAAGTCCAAATGATTTTTTACAAGGTAGCACATGCCGTAGACAGAGCCGACTTCTTCATCTGCCATGAACAAAAGTTTTATTGTATGCTCTGGGACTATTTTCTGTTGAACAAAAGCAAGGGATGCAAACACTCCGCTCACCAAGCCCTGCTGATTGTCTTCAACACCACGGCCATAAAGACGACCGTCTTTTTCTACAACTTCAAAAGGGCTGCTGTTCCAAAGCGCAAGGTCACCTGCCGGCACAACGTCCATATGTGCCATGCACCAAACACAGTAATCATTTTTTTTGCCAGGAATTGTTGCAATCATATTAGGTCGAACACCAGATGAAACTCTTTTGTCAGGAGCGTCATAATGTTCAATTTGAGTGATGCCGTTTTTTTTAAGCCACTCTTCCAAAGCAGCGCATTTTTTACTTTCGCCGTCGCCACCATTTTCTGGAGCAAGAGCCGGAATTTTATTCAACAAAGTTTCCAACTCCACCATCTGCGGTACATTAGAATTGATAAACTTTCTTATTGATTCAAATTGCTCTGACATTTTCCTATCCTCTTTTAAAGATAATATTTTACTAGAACAAAATTTAAAAATGAATTATTTAATTTCAATATTATCAATATTTTTTAATAGCTTAAGAGAACACAATAGCCAACAGATAGGGTGCCACTCTCGTCCCGTCCAGCCCGCCTTTATCGCTAGAGCCGCGGCAGGACCCAATCTATTGGCTATTGCGTTCGGCTATGAAATACAAAAACAAATCTTTTGTCTTGCATTCTTTATAAATAAATTGTTATGTATTATTTATTTTTTTTAGAAAAATATTTCTGATACGCGTTCCATGTAGAACTAAGTAAAGTATCAACATCGCTGTACTTTGGAACCCAGTTCAATGTCTTACGTGCGTATGCAGAAGTTGCAGTAAGCTCCGCTGGATCTCCTGGACGGCGCGCTACGTATTCAGCAGGTATTTCTTTGCCTGTAATTTTACGTGCCGCTTCTACCATTTCTGTAACAGTAACGCCTGTCTCGCTTCCTAAGTTTACAGTAAGGCTTTCGTTTTTGCTTGTAATGTAATCAAGCGCTCTTACATGTGCATCTGCCAAATCTGTAACATGAACGTAATCGCGTATGCAAGTTCCATCGCGTGTTTTATAATCGTTGCCAAAGATTTTTATTTTGCTTCTCATGCCGCAAGCAACTTCCATAACTACAGGAAGAAGGTTCGCTGGATTCTGTTCAACTCCGTAAAGAACGCCTTCTGGATCATAGCCCGCCGCGTTAAAATAACGGAGTGCTGCAAACTTCAAACCCTTGAGCTGCTCGTACCAGCCCATAAACTCTTCTATTTTTAATTTAGTGAAGCCGTAATAATTTTCAGGATTTTTTGGATGAGCTTCATCAATTGGAAGATATTTTGGTGAGCCAAAAACAGCCGCACTTGAAGAGAACACCATATATTTGCAATTGTGATTCACTGCTGAATTCAAAATGTTAAGAGTGCCAGTGATGTTGTTAACAGAATATTTTTCTGGCTGAACCATTGACTCGCCTGCCGCCTTGAATGCCGCAAGATGAATGAAAGCATCAAAGCCTCTGGAGAAAGCCTTGTCTAGATTTTCTGGATATAAAATGTCGCCAGCTATAAAATCATTTTCTGGAAATAAGTTTTGGATCAATCCGCTTGAAAGATTGTCGAACACTGTTACCTTGTGGCCTTTTGCCATTAAAGCCTTTACAACATGGCTTCCAATGTAGCCCGCACCGCCAATAACTAAAACCTTCATATTATGCCTCCATTGAATTTAGGAGACTTTATTTTACACAATTTTTCATTTATATTCAATTTATGTTTTTGAACTTATAAAAAACAGTGCAACGGTTGTGCAGACAAATATCAGCCTAACTTTTCAGCGGCTTCTTCCCACTGAGTGTTCAACGTTTCTAGCTTTGAATCAAGTTCATCAATTTGCTTTTGAATTGACTTGCACTTTTCTCCATTGCTGTACACTTCTGGATTTGCCATTTGATTGCCTAAGTTTTTCTTTTGCTCTTCACAAGACGCAATTTCATCTTCCAAACGCTTCACTTCTTTTTCAAGCTTGCGTTTTTCAGCTTCAGCTTTTTTTGCTTCTTCCCAAGAAAGTTTTGTTTCGCTTACAGGCTCCTTTTCTTTATCGTCTGCAACTTCCTGCGCCTTTTGTTTTGCAACATTGTTGTTAAAAGTAATTGTTCCGCCGCCAAAGCTGCTTGCTCCAACAGTTCCATTTTCTTCATCTTCAATGCGCTGCATATAATATTTATAGTCGCCAGGGAAAGCCCTATACTTTCCAGGATGAAGCTCAAGAACACGGGTGGACAAATCTTCAATAAATCCACGGTCATGGCTTACAAAAATTGCAGTGCCGCCAAAATCTTTTATTGCATCAAGCAACACATCTTTTGAGTGCATGTCCAAGTGGTTTGTTGGCTCATCAAGCACAAGAAGATTCACTGGCCTAAGCAAAAGCTCAAGCAATGCAATTCTACTTTTTTCTCCGCCAGACAAAACGTTTATGCTTTTAAAGACATCATCGCCACGGAACAAGAATGCACCTAACATGTCACGCACTTTTGGAACTAGTTCAAGTGGCGCTTCTTTTTCCAAGCGTTCAACTATTGTTTCATTGCCCGAAATTTTTTCCGCACTATCTTGAGAAAAGTAGCCAATTGAAACACCAGATCCTAGCTTAACAGTTCCTGTAAAATCTTTATCAACACCAGCAATGATTCTTAGCAAAGTTGACTTGCCTGCGCCGTTATGTCCTGCAACTACAAGACGGTCGCCCTTTTCTACAACAAGGTCAAGGTTGTTAATTACATTTGGTCCGCCGTTATAGTTCTTGCATATTTTATCAAGTGTTAAAACCAGCTGTCCTGAATGAGGCGCTTCTGGAAAAGTAAAGTGAATCTTTTTCATGTTCTCTGGAATTTCTATGCGCACAATTTTATCAAGCTGCTTTTGTCTGTCCTGAGCCTGGGCCGCCTTTGTTGCCTTGTACCCAAAGCGCTTTATGAATTCTTCCAAGTGCTGAATTTCTTGCTGCTGCTGTTCGTAGGCCGCAATCAATGTTTCAAGCTCTACTTTTCTAACTTCCTCATAATGAGTAAAGTTGCCGGAATATTTTTTTAAGTCGCCGTTAAAAAGTTCGTAAACTTCATTCACTGTATGGTCAAGAAAATATCTGTCATGGCTTACAAGTAAAAAGCCACCGTTAAATTCCTGAAGAAATTTTTCAAGCCAGTTTCTTGCGTCAATATCAAGATAGTTTGTAGGTTCATCAAGAAGAAGAATATCTGGCTCGCACATAAGGCATTTTGCAAGTGCAATTCTCATTTGCCAACCGCCAGAAAATGCGTCCGTCTGTTTAGAAAAATCTTCTCGTGAAAAGCCCAAGCCTAGCAAAACTTGTTCAGCCAAAACATCTCTTCTGTGCCAGCCGCTGTCATCCAACTTTTGAATAAGCTCGCTCTGACGAACTGCAAGTTTTTCTGCATTTTCAGAATCAGTTTTTAACTCGTCGCCAAGTGAATCTATTTGCTTTTGAATTTCATAGCCCCACTCAAACGCTTTGTCCGACTCTTCTTTTAAAGTGCAGCCGTGGTGAACAAGACCGCTCTGAGGAAGATAAGAAACACGCGCGTCTTTTTCTGCAATACGCTTTCCACTGTCTGGCTGAATAAGGCCCGCCATAATTTTTATAAGTGTAGATTTTCCAGCGCCATTAGCACCAGTAAGAGCCGCCTTTGTGCCCTTCTGCAAGTTTACAGAAACATCTTTTAAAATATCCCTATCACCGTATGATAGAGACACTTTGGCAAATTGTACGAACGCCATTTTTTAACTCCAAAAATCAATTAGCAAAAAACATTACAAGAGAATTAGAGGCACGAGACACAATTGTGCTGCCCTTCATTTCCGCATGTGTTGCATCTTCAAGTCTAAGACCATTTTTTTCACACTTGTATAAAAAGTTCACTTCTGAATTCATGCCATCAAAATTAAATGTAAGAACTCCGTCCCAATCTTTTTTTAGTTGATTAGAAAGGAAGTATTGAATTAAAATTTTTCCCTCGCCCTTTGCATCTTTTGAAACAATTGAAGGTACTAAAAGATTATATTCTCTCCAGGTGAATGAATTGCTTTCTTCAAAAGTAAGAGTGCCATAGTTGCTGCTCTTAAAGTCAGGGCCCAAAACTCTTAACGCAGTATACGCTTCTGTCCTACGTTGTGTTTCATCAGAAATAAGTTGATCAACATCCGCTTCTAGTGAAACAAAATTGTATGACTTTGGTTTGCCATCTTCAGCTGTGTACTGAACTACAATATAAGTGTCACTTCTTACAGTTACTTGGAAAGGCGTGTCATCAAATTTATAAACATTGCTGTCTGTTTTTGTAACGCCTGTAAATGGATATTCTTCATCAATGTCAGCAAGATGTAAAATAACTTTTTCTGTTTCATAGCCTGTGTCAAATCCAAATGAAGACTGCATATTTATTAAATCAATGTCACCGCTTTTTATCATTGCGCTGTAGCTTTCTGGATACCATTTTGTTTCAATCATTTTTTCCATAACTGCATCTGTTTCAACTGCGGCAGTAGACTCTGCGTCTCCACCTTGAACTGTGCCGTCTGGGTTCATTTTAAAAAGCCTAAGGTTATAACTAAAGCACCAGCCCAATGTTCCATCTTTTGTAATTACACGAAGCCACTTGCCGTCCATTGAAGAATTTTTTCCAGTCATTACAGCCTGGCCTTCTGCTTCATAAAGCGCTCGCACAACTTCATCTTTTCTAAGACGATAAACTTGTTTTGAAGTGTTCACTTTATCAGCACGAATTGGAAGTCCGTCCAAAACACAACGGGCGTAGGTATGCTCATAAGACTTATATTTTGCAGAAAGCTTTTTTGCTTTTGATTTAGAAGCAGGCTCTGAAATTTTCCAAAGAGGCACTTCAAATTTTTCTTTTGAATCGGGGAGCTTAATTACATAGACATGTGAAACATTTGATTTTATGTAAACTGGTACAATTGTGCCATCAGCTAATTTTTGCTCAGGCACATTCCACAACACAACGCTGTAGCCCATAATGCCAGAGCATGAAGTTAAAAATAAACACGCTGATAAAACAGCAAACACTAATATAGAAGAAAATGATTTCTTTAAAGCTTTCATGTTTTTATAATAGCGGAAATCTGTATAAAATTCTACATCGCAGTTCTTTGCTCATTTACCGCAGCTTTTATGTCTTCAAGTGAGAATTCTTTTTTGCCATTCTGATTTGCAATAAGAGCCGCCCTATTTAAAACAGATTCTATTTTTGCGCAAGAAAATCCGTTGAACAATTTAGCGAGTGTTTCTTTTGTGCAGTTAGAGTCATGAGGTTTTTCTTTTGAGTAAAGTTCAACAAGCTCTTCTCGTGAAGTTTCATCAGGGTACGGAACAGAAAATCTTGCGTCAAACCGGCCAGGTCTTATTAGTGCTGGGTCAAGTGCGTGTATGGAATTTGTTGCGGCTAAAACTAAAATGCCGCTGTTTCTAGAAAAGCCGTCAAGCTCGTTCAACAAAGCTGTGACAATTCTTGTGTTTTCAGTCTCTATGCCAGAGCCAGAATAATTTCTTTTTGTTCCAATGCCGTCAAACTCATCTATAAAAACAATACAAGGAGCTCTTTTTCTTGCCTTGCTGAACAACAGTTTTACTTTCATAGGTCCAATTGCCATGAACATGCTCTCAAAGTCTGTCGCTTTTGCTGGAATAAAATTCACTTTTGCTTCCCCAGCCAACGCTTTTGCAAACAATGTCTTGCCGTTACCAGGCTCGCCTTCTAGCAATATTCCTTTTGGCATACGAATGCCTTTTGCTTCATACTCCGCAGGGTTCTGCATAATTTTCATTACTTGAGTCATGTCGTGCTTTAACCCTTCCATGCCAACTACATCTTTAAAAGTCACACCAGTTTTGTGCTGCACTTTAAAAGTGTTTGGTGAAATAAATTTTCTAAACGCGAACACAATTATAAAAATAAAAACTAATGTAAAAGCCCAGTCGAATATTGTTGAAAGAAGTTCTGTAAAATCTTTTTCTTCATTCACTTCAACTCCATTACGCATAAGAAATTCTTTTAACTCTGGAGAAGAAGGATTTTCTGTAACTTGCTTAGATTCACTTTCTGTTGTTGTAAAAACAATTTTACTTTCTGTTATATCAGCGGACTTCACATTGCCACTTTCTACTTTTGAATAAAATTCCTTGTAAGAAATTTTCTGCATGTTTTTTTCTTGAATCATTGGAGAAACAAAATCGTACGTAATGAATGCAACTGCTGCTAAAATTATAATCCACAACGCTAATTTTTTTGCTGATATTTTTTTCATTATCTTACCTTTTACACAAATATATTTCTTTATAAGATAATTGTTTTTATCGTTATCGTCTATTATATTCTGACGCTCCAAATGAAACCTTTAAACCAATCAGAAATCCGCCGTACAAATTTATATTTTCATTAAATAAATTCAATGATGTAAATTGCCCGCCGTGCGACCACTCTGTAAATACATTGTCATTCACACCTTCTATATTAGCTTCAACATTCCATGAAAGAAATAAAATTAAATGCTTACCAATATGACTATTCATAGAAAGCCTAACTGTTGGAAGAAAGTTAGTATAAGGGTAACCAAAATCAGAAGAGAACACCTGCTTGTGTATAGCTTCAATATCAAAGGTTAACTTAGGAAGAATAACAATTCTTGTTCCTATGCCATATCCCAAGTACCAGTAATTAAACGCAAGATTTAAATTTGTTCCAACCATACAAGTTGTAAATAAATATCGTGATCCATTTTGAAATTGAAAAGTTATGTTTTTATCTTTATCAATGTAAGGCGATAATTCACAAACTCCATTTTGAATAATATTCACAAGTCCAAAAGCAAGTCCCTTGTTTTCCTTTGCAATATTTATTAATCCAAACTGGACTCCTTCTACAACATCTGCAATATTTATAACACCTGCTAACTGTAATCCTGTAACAGTTCCTGCCTTATTAAAAACACCAGCTATTTGCAAACCGTCCACATTGTTTGCTTTATTGAACACTCCTGCAATTTGCAACCCAGGCAAATCATTTGCTATGTTAAAAACTCCTGCTACTTGCAAGCCGTTTACATTATTGGCTTTGTTAGATATTCCTGCGATCAGGCAGCCATTTACATCATGAGCCTCGCAAGAAATAATTGTGACATTAAGACCGTTAAAGTATTGTTCTTCTATTTCTTTTGCTGGAAAAGAAAAATATATTGATTTAGTTCGCTTTTGTTTTTCCAACTCTTCTTCTGTGTAATCGTTTTCTTCTATTTCATCACCACGCAATGTATTCTTCAGCCTAGTTAAAACAGTCATTTCTGATTGCTTTAAAATTACAGGAAATTTTTCACTAAGCGTAATTTCCGCTTGCAGTGTTTTATTTGATGTAACAACAGTAACAGAATATTTTCCAGAAGGAAGAGCCAGTGTGATTTGATTTCCAGAAGTTTTTGTAATTTCAGAAATAAGAAGTCCGCTTGCATCTCTAATAAAAAATCTTCCTTCATTTTCTTTTGCTAAAACAAGTGCCGCCTCTGCTTCCGAAATATCAGTAAGCACCAAATCTCCAGAGCCAACAAGTGTAATGTTAAAAGAAGGATGCTGAGGCCCTGCCGCACTTTCTTCTGTATTATACAAAGTGTCATTAAAAGCGTAATGATATAATTCGTTCAAAGAAATTTTATTGTCACCAGAAGAATCTGCCGCTCCCCTTAGACCTGTCACAAGTGAATTTGTAAAGAAAGAAGAACCAATAACATCTGACTCTTGAGAAGACTCGCTTTCTGAACTTGAAGATAAATAAGCGTGACCTTGAACAACAGAAGAATCGTCAACTAAAAAAGACTTCTGCCGTTGCCCGCCCTTTGCTCTAATAAAATTTCCAGAATAGCAAGAGTCCAGCATTACAACATGAACATCGCTTGGCACTTTTGAAATAGAGTCTT